>Ga0123356_10000008_pt1 | contig 237851 bp, 248 predicted proteins | sample TergutEmb28metaG_2_FD_92546 | JGI IMG/M metagenome (GOLD analysis project Ga0123356, IMG submission 92546) | Embiratermes neotenicus P3 segment gut microbial communities from Petit-Saut dam, French Guiana - Emb289 P3 | ecosystem: Host-associated > Arthropoda: Insects > Digestive system > Gut ... | reverse complement strand
ATTAATTTCCGAGTTCCAAGCTTCCGCAGCGAATCCACCAAATCATAGATTTGGGGATTCTATTCCGTGGTTTAAAACATGACACCCGTCATGTTTTATCGGAAATTAAAAATTAATTTCCGACCACCACTTCACACGAAAGATCATATCCAGTATCGACCGATACCAACCATTCGTCTCCGCGGTTCCAGATGATCAGCTGCCAGATGTAGGTCAGATCGCCCTGCTCGCCCCAGACGTTCTCGGCAAGGTACATAGCGCCGGAACCTGCGACCACGCGGTCCATCTTGACGCTGAATCTATCGTTCACCACCGCGGTGATCGCGTTCTCGCCCTTTTGGAATATTTTTATGTTATGATCGCCGCAGGCAAGGTTCGTCGGCTTGTCCATTCTGCAAGCGCCCAACGCGGTCGCCGCCATTATTACAATAAGACTTTTCTTTATCATTTAGTTCTCTCCTTTTTGTTTTCTACATATTCACGTCCACGACGAATTCACAAAATCAAAGATTTTGGATTTCTGCTCGGACGTGAGAAAACATGACGTCGGTCATGTTTTCTACATATTCACGTCCTCACACGAGGTTAACTCGCTTTCGTCCGTCTGTATGCCCTTACCCATGACGGCTCCGCCGATCATACCTCCGATCAAGCCCACTCCTCCGCCGATCGCGGCGCCAAGCGGCCCGAACATCGCACCGACACCCGCGCCCGCGGCAAGTCCGCCCGCACCTACTTTCATCGCGGTTTCGCCTTTGCTTTCTCCGCCGCGCGCAATTACGGTTTGGTTGCGGCATACGCGGCAGTTTCTTAAGTTAGGCTCGAAGGTAGCCGACACAACGGGCGAGCTGTCATTACGTCCGCGCTCGTACATGCTCTCGCAAGCGGCGCGCGCGGCGGCCACATCCTCGCGGCGGGTAAATTCCGCAATGCGCCTAAAGTTATTCCGGCTTGCGCGTTGTTCGGCCAATAATTGCGCGACCATTTTCGTCGAAGTGAACATAGCCGTGCCAAGATTGCCGCTGCACGAAGCCAAAGTCGGATCCTGTTCGAAGGTGACAAAGAATCTGTTCACCGCAGCTTCGACCGCGGGTCTGAAATCATAATTTTCCAATTCCGCTACGGTATTAAGATTGCGCGGCGCGCCCATGTTTTCATCCAAGCAAGTCATGTCCATTCCACAAAGCTGGTTCAGCCTTTCCGAGAACAGGTTCACGCATCCCTGCATAAGCGCGAAGTCGACGTTCATCATGACGCCGCCCTGTATCGCGGCAAAGTCCCTCATGCCGGCGCAGCTTGGGAACATTTGCTGCGGGCACATACCGCTTATTTCTTCGGCCGTTTTCCCGACGCAGGCCGGGTTATTGAAATTCACTCCGCAGCGATCACGGAAACATCCGGTCAGGTCGGTCTGGCAGAATCTTACGCGGACCGAAGCAAGACGCGCGTTAAACACGGCGGCTATGCCGGGCACCAGGCGGTCGCATTCGTCCATGACCGGGCATACTCCGCGCGCGATCCGAATGTCGGTCAGACATTGGTCGTTGACCGATGGCGCGCAGGATTCTTCCAAGCACGCGTCGATCCGCGCAAGGCAGGTTCCGCGGCGGTTTCTGTCGGCGTGTCTTGCGGCTTCGGCAAGTATAGATCTTTCTTCTTCGCGCCAGTCGCGCTCGACATCGCGGCGCACGGCCATGCACTGATCAAGAATGTTTTCGCAGGCCATAGTGCGGCGACGCAATAACGAGGCGTCCAAACAGTTTTCAAAATTCGCTCCGCATCCGCCCTTGGTGGCGACGCAGTCCCTCATCTGTATCAGACATTCTCCGCGATTGAATCTGTTTGTAACGTCAAGCATCTCGGTTCTTGCGCGACGCACTTCGCGTTCGGCGGCAAGCTTGTTGTTTTCGGCGGTGCGTTTTTGTTCATTAAGGAAACTGTTGAAAGCATTGCAATCGTTCCTAACCTGCTGCGCGTAAAGGCTGCGGGCCATCTCGGCATCGTTACCGTCGCAATTATCAAGCCTGCTTTTGCACAACTGCGCCGCATGTTCGAACAGCAGCGCTCCGCGTCTTGTGACGGCAGCAGAGTCTATTCCTACATCTTCAAAAAATTCATCGTCGTCGAACGACAGGTTCAGGACGCGGTTTCTTGGAGACACCTGGTTCGCACCAAAGACATGATTCGCGCGCGCGCCAAGCATCTCGCGTTCGACGCCTTCGTTCATAAGTTTCTCGGCGTCCGCCTGAATTTTGCGGATTGCATCCATGGTCTTGTCGAATTCAACTATGCGGGCCGAGCATACGCAACGCTCGGCATTAGTGTCATCCGTCATGCAGAACTGATCCATGCAGTCAAAATAACTTTTGCGACAGTCTTCGGCGGGGTTTCCGGAAGATACGGCGGCTGCATTAATCCCGGCGGACTGCGCGGCGATAATTCCCGCACCTGACCCCGGCGTGTTTGTTATCGTATCGGTTCCTCCGCGTGCGGCGGCCGGAGCGGTCCGGGCGCCCGGAGCCATACGCATGCTGACTCGCTCGGCGCTTGGCGCTTCGTCGACGAATTGAATCATTACTTCCTGGTTTGCGGATTCGGCGGGCTGCGTTGCCGAAGCCGGAGCTGCGCGACCGGCAGCGACGGTGCGGCCAGCGCGGCTTGGCGGATTTGGATTAGCGGAAACGTATTCCGCTGAAAACACGACCGCGATTAAAACTGCGGCCAAAATTTTGGCGTAATTTAAAACTGGCATCGGCATTCTCTTTCCATACTGTGTTCTATGGAATATTATACCATAAAAAATCATAAAATGAAAAAGAAATATCGCCGCAAACCGCGGCGATATTTACAATTAACTGTTTTAAATAATTAAGCGGCCTGCTGCTTACCATCTACTACAAAATTGACTATGTCATCCATCTGACCTTTGCTGGCAGCCTCAAAGGCGGCCGTCACATTCAAGGTTTTTATGCCAGCCCGCGCCCTAGCCATACCAGGGCCCCTGTTTTCATACTGAGGAACTGCATCGGCCTTCTTATGCTTGGCGTTTTTCAATAGCTCCTTGCCTCTGCGCAAGGTGGCCACCTTGGCAACTGCCTTGGTAGCGTCTGAAAAGTTTTTCTTGTTATTGGTCATATCGTCACCTATTCGCTTACTTTATACCATATTACAAAGTTTTGTCAAGCAAAAAAGCCTTCTGCCTTTTTCCTGCTTATTCTTCCAAATGTTCTATCCGAACCTCGGCATCGCCGTCCACCGTGACCCGTATGTTATTCGTGCCTTGGGCATGGGGAGCGATTTCAGTTCCCGGGGTTTCTTTTACCACGCGAACGCGGCGGTTTTGGGCATTTCTTACCTGGTCTCCGGTCGGGACTTTAAGATCGTTTTTACCACTGCTGGTCGCAACAATCTGATTGGCCGGTATGCCATAGCTGATCAATAAGTCACGAACTGCCTTGGCTCTGCGGCCGCCCAACGCAAAGTTAAAGTCCTGAGTTCCGACCGTATCCGTATGTCCCACTACCGAAATCTTGACGTTTTGATTAGCCTGGGCCGTCCGAGCAAGCTTGCGTATGACTTCCCTGTATTCCGGAGTTATATCGGACTTGTTGAAATCGAACCGGACTTCAAAGATTTCTTCCATTATGCTTTGCTGCGGGCTAAGCGGTATCTGTTGAATCTTAATCGCAAGCTCGACCTCGGCATCACCGTCTCCAAATCCGCCGCCTGCGTTATCCAGGCGGGAATTAATCTCGGCCAGCTCTTCTCTTAGGGCAAGCATTATGTTAATGAATTCATCGCGACTGACCATGCCGGGATCACGCGCGCGTCCGGGTTCAGGTCTAAATTCCAATTCTTCGTCGCTTTCCGAAATCTGTTCTCCGTTATGGAATATTTTTTGGTTGAACACAACCGGCTGGGACACCGGCACCGGCCTTATCAGATTTTCTGGGATGTTTATGTTGTTTATAACTATCACCCTGCCATCGTCTTCTTTACTGGAACTCGAGAAAGTAGTGTGTCCAGACCTGGTCGAGTGAGTCCGCGTCGGTCTTCCCTGATCGTCAAAGCCGTCCGTCACGGTATCGCCGCGGCTTATGAATTCATCCATATCCGTGCTACCGCGCACAGGCGCCGCGCCTTGTCTGCGCTGGGCTGCGATCTGCTGGATTCTGTTTCTGTCCATACCCTCCATGCCGTCGGCAAGCCGCGATATGCTACGATTAAATTTCGCATGGCAGTCGCGCGCCGCAGCGTTCATGCCAGTCGCGGCCCCGAAGATCCAGCAGTCGAACTGCACTTGCGCTTGGGCGCTAAGCTCGGGGTGAGCGATCGGGCCACCCGCGCGAAGCAAGTTCATTAAAAGATCATATCCCGCGTTCAGCTCGCGGTGTCCCATCATATTCCAAGTGACCGGGCTTTCTGGATGCGGCAAATCGCCGGAAAAAGCGGCCACGGCTTTTTGAGCGAACAGCTCTCCGCCTGCGGGATCTCCCACAGTCCTTGCGTTAAATATGGCGAACGAGCGATAGTTCAGCGCAAGGCGCGAAAGGAACGAGTCGTTATGCTCGGCCCGGCGCACGTCAAGCCCTTCGATATAATCGACGGTCGGAGTATTCATGGAATTTCCATTGCCGCCGCTGCCGAAATTCCCAGCGCAAGCGGACAACGCTACGACGACAGCCAACAATCCTATTTTCTTAAACATTTTCCCGTCCTTAGATACTTTGACTTATTGCTTAATTATATCGGAAATGGCGGCGCGGGTCAAGGGCTATTGAACCTTGTAATAAGACTTGGGATCGCCCGCAACCAAGGTTTTAAGCAAGCCGTCTATCCTGTCGCGCTCGGGATAAAACGCCTCCAGGTCCGACGGTTTCAAGTTATCGATCGCAGGAAGCTTCACGGTCATGGGATTGACGCGCACGCCGTTCTGTATGATCTCGTAATGAAGGTGCGGGCCGCTGGACACGCCGGTCGATCCGACAAAGCCCACGATCTGCCCCTGCCGCACATAAGTTCCGACGTTAACACCGGGCGCGAAGCGCGACATATGCGCGTACAAAGTTTCGAAACTTCCGCCGTGCCTTATCTGTATAAAGTTGCCATAGCCTGACGCGTCATATCCGCGGCGCACCACCCTGCCCGCGCCGGCCGCCGGGATCGGAGTGCCATGAGCGGCGCGAAAGTCGACTCCGCGATGGGCGCGATTGAACCCAAGCACAGGATGACGGCGGTTCATCGAAAAGGACGAGGTGACGCGCGCATTGTTTATCGGAGTGCGCTTTATGGACTTGATCGCGCCCTTGCCGTCCCAGTCATAGTATCCTGTGCGTCCGTCGGACGGTTTTCTGAACCGGTACATTTTGGTCTGGCCGCGAAGGGTGTCGAACTCGGCGAACACGATAGATCCATTGGTAACGAATTTTCCGTCCAGAAAAAATTCCTCGTATATGACTATGAACTGCTGGCCCGCGCGCACGTCGCGTTGAAAGTCTATTTCGAAACTGAACAAGTCATAAGCCTCGGTAATGATTCCGACCGGAATGTTCGCACGGTGCCCGGCAAGATAAAAACTGTCGCCGTCCCTTATCACGCCCTGCTTACGGACAAGGCGGATTTCCGGCTTCAGCTCTTTTAATTCTGCCCGCCAGCTGCCCGTGTCGGCATCGCGAGTTATATGCACGTGGCGCCATGGGCCTTGGTTTAATATTATACGTTCGACCGGTTCGTCGTCGCGCTTGAAGACGCGCAGAATGTCGCGGTTGGCCACAAGGTTTCTGATCTTGACATCGCGGCGCAGCGTGCGGTCAATCTCGGTAATCTGAACGGCGGACATATCGAAATTGCGAAGCAAAGAAGACAAAGTATCGCCGGATTTAACAGGGATTCGAAATTCCGGCACTATGTCCACCTGGGCCGCCGTATTCATAATCGACCGGGTCATAAAGGCTGCGGAAGCAATCACCAACACCGCAATCGCGGCAGATACAACCGCAATGCGGCGGCGCGACTGACGATGTAAAAAACCCTCGGTTTGGGCGCGAAAACTCTTCCAATATTTCTTTGTTTTACCAATTATATTATTCATGCGGGAAGACTAGCATTTTTTCTTCAAACGTGCAATAATAAAAGCAATGAACACAACCGCCGCTTTTGACCTGCTGAAATCTTCATCGAACGCACGGGACGCCAAAATAGTCCTGCGCCATATCATGCGTAGCCGTGACGCAATACTGCCCGACGTAAGATTATCCGCACTTCAATCATTCAAAGTATGGAACGCGGCGCGAAAGCTGCGGCTGAAAACTCCGGTCGCGAAAATAACGGGGCACAAGGAATTTTACGGATTGGCGTTCGAGACCGGCCGCGCAACGCTGGACCCGCGCCCCGAATCGGAAACTATCATCGAAGCGTTGCAAAAATATTTTCCGCTAGACGCGCGGATAAAAATCCTGGACTGCGGGACCGGCACCGGCTGCCTGATCGGAGCAAGCCTACGCGTATTTCCAAACGCGACGGGCGTCGGAATAGACCTATCGCATTCGGCGGTGCGCTGCGCTGCGCGCAATATGCTGAAACTGAAATTATTCGGCCGCGCGGAAATCAAGCGCAGAAATTTCGGCCGCGCGCTGCCGGGAAAATTCGACGCTATAATAAGCAATCCCCCATACGTCGCCGACAACGATCCGCGAGTTAACGACTGCGCCAGACACGATCCTTATGTCGCGCTGTACGCGGGCGCGGACGGGCTGGCCGCATACCGCGCGCTGGCCAAGTCAATACCGGAAATGTTGAACGCGGACGGCAAAGTTTTTCTTGAAATCGGCGAAGGACAGGAAAAGGAAGTGGAAAAAATATTTTCCGCCGCCGGATTAAAGCACGTCGATTCGTTCAGAGATTTATCAGGAATCATCAGGGTTTTGGTTTTGAATAAAAAATCCCCGGCATAACCGGGGATTTTGATTTGCCTTACGCTAATCTTTTACTTCAGCGCGGCCCTTATCTGGTCGTACGGAATCGCACCCGGGAACGCCTGACCATTGATGATCAAGAACGGCGTGCCGGTGATGTTGAACCTTTGGCTAAGTTCGCGAACCTGGTTCATTTCACGAGCAACCTCGGGGGCTTCGTTCATGTCCTTTTCAAGACGTTTGACATCAAGCCCTACTTCCTTGGCCAAGTTCAAAACGTTTTTAAGAACGATCGCTCCGGCTTTGGTCTGATCTCCGGCGCTGCGGGCGTCTTCATACCATTTGGTCGAAGACATCAACAGCTTGTCCAGCGCGACGGCCTTTTCATTGCTTTGAAGTTTCGCGGCGATGGTGGCTTTCGACGGTATGTCGGACAATATGCCGTGGACCGAGAAGTTCTTGATCACAAGCTTCACTTCCGAATCGTCCGCGATCACGCGGTTAAGTTCCGAAGCAACCCTGTGGCAGAACGGACAGGTGGCGGCGGTGAACAAGTATATGACTTTGGACCCGTCGACGTTTCCCGCGATCGGCGCGTTGATTTCAAGCATCGGAGCGTTGCGGGCGATATACCTTGTAAGCTCGCGGCTTGACTGCTTTGTCTGCTGATCGCGCATGCTTTCCACCATGTCCTGCAGAATCATAGGATTCTGGTTGACAAGATAGTTGCTGGTTCCAAGTCCGGTGCGGTTGACGCCCCAGATCACAAGGACAAGCGCGACAAGCCTGACGGCCCTTTTCGCGATCGCGTAAAGCGTCGCGTTGCTTTGTTTCTTGTTTCCGAGGAACAACATACCCGATAAAAGATACATAGTAACCGCGACGACAAGAATCAGTATTGTAAACAACATTGGGTTCTCCTTTTCTTTGCGTTTAACGGACCAAGTATAGGAGTTATTGCGGATCGGCGCAAGCGGAAAATTTATCTATGATCAGAATCTAAGCTCGGTGGTCATAAGCTCGGGCTCTTCGCATCTTGTGTCGTGCTTTCTCTTGCCGAACCAGCGCTTCGAGACCAGGAATCTCTCGCATCTTATGGTTTCGCGATGCAGCGTGCATACCCTTTCGGTTTCGTTCCAAGTAGTCCAAGTCGTAACCGTCGTGTTGTTGGCAGGGTTTTGCACCATGCGTTCGGATACGGTCCTAAGATCTTCCGTTTTGATTCCCGACGCCGGAATGAATATCGCGATCGGAGATATGAATTCGTCGCCACCGCCGCTTGGTACGCCGCCGCCCTCGGCAAGCTGTATACATTTGAAGTTCGCTATTTCAGCCGAAGCGGCGGCGCTGGCCTTTCTCATCTCTTCCTGGAACGCCCTTTGGAAATTGTTCGAAGCGTTCGTGATGGCCGATCCCGTAATAATGGCGCTGGTCGACATCAAAAGATTCGGGAAGCGCGCCGTAGTCGCAGTCTGCGAACTCGTAACGTTACGCATATCCCTGCCGTGCACGCACATCGAAATTTGCGGATCGTTCACAAACAATTCCATGATCCTGTTTATCTGCCCTTGCATATTCAGAAGTTCGGACGTGATGGTTTCTATTATCTGAGCCGGAGTCATGCCGCCGACGCCAAAGTTGCGACTTGTCAGCTGTTCGTTTTGCAGATAGTTTATGTACTGGCACACGTCTATATTAAAGACCTCGGGGCCTGTGGCGGCGTTTGGATTTCTTCTTGTCGGAGTGCAGTCTATGCCTCCGGCCATATTGCCGTCCCCGTCGGTCACCGCTGTGACGCTGGCTCCGATCCTGTTTACTCCGCGCGGACCTATGGTCGTGGGCTCCATATTGATTCGTCCGAATTGTATCAAGCCGGACAACAGATAGTCGCCGTTGCTCATCTTTTGTCCCCTAAGCGATCCGGCGCCAAGCCTTTCGTCCGTGAAGACGTTGCAATCGGTCGTGCTTCCGCAGATTTCCATCATCTTGGAATCCACCAGATTTTGGCACTGATCAAGCATAGCGTTGTCCACGTTAAGGAATATACCCATAGTGATCTGCGCGATCGGATCCCAAGTCGTTATACTGCCGGCGCGCGTGCAAATCGGCAAAGCCGCCAGCGGACACACCGCCTGCAACGATTCCAAATCCAATCCCAAGCAGCCCGACAGATCTTTTCCGCATCTTAGCGAATTGCGGAAGCAGTCGTCGACTTCTTTAGTGCAGGCATCGACGCGCATCGCGCCAAGCTTTGTGGACACCCATTCCCAAATGCCTTCCTGCATTGTGCCGCACGTATCAAGCTGAACTTTGCACATATGCCTGACCATGTTCGGATTGGCAAGGCAGGCGTCCAAGTTGCCTTCGCCGGTAAGATCGCCGGCCTTGCAAGCTTCCAGCGCGCAGTTGGTGACACTGGCCATGCAGTTTGTCCTTAGGTTGCTTTCCGCGTTAAGCTCGGCCTGGCGCATGGTCGGCGCAATTTCGCGCAGGAAATCTCCCCACACGAACTGACGCACCGCGACGCATGAATCCAAAACGCGTTCGCAGATAAATCTTTTCGAATCCAAAACCTCCATGGTGGAAGCGGCGAAACGAATAGTGACGTCGCGATCGGGAATCGCGATAGTCATGTGCTGTTCGCGCGTTCCGCCAAGCGCCGCGCGCGCGGCCTCTCCGGCGCAGTTCGAGAAATCGGGACCGCATCCGCCGCGATCAGCGTCCGACATACAGCGGCGGAATTCCAACATGCACTCGCCGCGGTTGTAACGGTTCTGCTCGCCGAAAACTTCAAGCGCGGTTTCGCGCACCATCTTTTCCGCCTCGGCGACTTTCAATTCCATAGTCTTTTTTCGCGCTTCCAATTCTATGCGGTACGCGGCGCAGTCCGACCGAATCGTAGTCGAATAAAGCTGCAGCAGCATGCTTTCGTCTTTTACGCATTGCGGCGCTGTCCTTTTGATATTCTCGCGGCACATGGCAAGCGCATTGTTGAACAAAGCCCTTCCGGTTTTGGCGGCTATTTCGGTAGTGCCGGCGAATGCGTCAAAGGCGGCGAATTCATCCCACATGTCTTCCTCGTCATCGGGGAAAAGATTTGCGATAAGCTGAGCATGAGTCTGCCTTTGCGCGGCGATCTGCGCAAGCGGGTCGTTTACAACGTTTCCGCGGGCGTCATACTGCCTTGTGCCGTCGCCAAAGATTATATCGACATTAGCGCCAAGCGCCGCGCGTTCGACTCCGACGGTGGAAAGATAGCGCGCCAAAGCTTCAAGCCTTGCGACTTCGTCGGAAATTTTATCTATGTCCGCGCGGTCGTCGGAACAGGCGCAGCGCGCTCCGTCTTCATTGCCCAAGAAACAAAACTGATCAAGACATCCGAAGAACGCGACGCGGCATTCTTCCTGGAAAAGCCCGGTGGCCTGAACTGCGGCCTGAATCTGAACATTGCGGTTGATAGTAGTCTGCCTTTGCGCGGCGCGCGCGGCATTAGCGGGCGCGGTCGAAGCTGTAGCGGCAGGCGCGGCGGCGCGGGCCGTCGGAACGGCGGAACGCGCAGCGTTTACACTAGCGGGCGCAGGTTGCGGCGCGGCGGCTTGTCCCCGAGTAACGCCAGCGCGAGCCGCAACTGGCTGCGCGGCTTGCTGTTGAACTACGGCCTGTTGTCCGCGACCGGTCGCGGCGCGACCGACTTCTACATTACCTTGCTGTTGCTGAGGTTGCGGCGCGGCTTGCTGCCCGGCGCGTCCGCGCGGCTGCGGATTACCGTCGGCATTCAAAGTCAGCAATGAGGCGCAGCAAATAATTGCAAGCAATATTTTTTTCATATCACGATATTATATCATATAAGTGTATGCGCCGACAAGGTTAAAAAAGACCCCGATTTTCATCGGGGTGACGGTTTATTATCAAGGCTCGCAGACAAATGCGGCGGCGCGGCACCACTGCGGCGTGATATGCACTCCGCGCATAATCAAAGCGCTTGTGGTTTGGGCCGGATTCAGCGGGCGGCATCCTGTGCGCGGCGCCGTAAAGCGACCGGCGACATATCTGTCCACCTCGGCTTCGTAATTCGCTACCGCAGACTTCATGATTATCGGCGCGAACTGGGCCAGCAAGCTTGGGTTCGTAACTTGTTTCGGGCCGGCGGTCTGCGCTCCGGTAAGAGCATTCATATCCTTGCCTTGGAAACAGGCTTCCAGACTTTCGTTGGCCATTAGATCTAAGACTGCGTTAACGCGGTTCATTATATTCTGCGCGTCGGGCATGTGACCACCCCAACCGCCATTGCCAACGGCGTCACCCGTACCGCCGCATCCAGGCTGCGCGAAAGGACAATGCAGCGGAGCAAAACCGGAAGTGATCGCGCCGCCTTCACAATTCCTAAAGCAGGAATGACCGGTTGCATGATCCGAAGCCGTGCCGCTTGGACAAGCGTCAAGCGCACCAGCGGCATTTCTTGGCCGGGCGGTTTCATGCGGATTCCGCCTTTGATGCCGTTCATTCGAAGGCGAAGATATTCTAAATCTTTCATCTCCGCAATTTATGACGAACTGCGACATGGACAAGGACGCGGGATTACCTGCGGCCGCAAATTGCCTGCCAGCATTCGAACCTATTTTAGCATCATCCGCAAAAGCCTGCGGAGTCACAAAGCTTATGCGATTCTCAATAGCTCCCCTGCCCAAGTCTTCGAATAGATTGCATACTGAATAGGTACAGACTTCGGCGTTTGGATTAGTCGAGAACGAGCTGAAATTACCACCAACAACGATTACGTTCGCAATATTATTCCTTAAGGTTTCTGACATTCTTCTCGATTCGGTGCGCCTGGCGACGTTCCAACTATTGGCATGATGATTGGCCCAGTTTATCATGTCCGTGAAAGCGTCGTACGCAATCTTGTCTTTTGCCGGATCAAGAAGACTTCTAAGATTCGTCCAATCCGATATCCTGTGCTCTCTCCAATAACTTCCGCCTTCATGGTTCATTCTATCGATCATCCTTTGTAATCCGGTTTTTATTTGCTCGGCAATATCTTGCGAATTATCAAGTTTTCTGCAAGCCGGTTGGATGTTTATCACATATGGATGCGTAGGAACCAAGCCGGCGCTGACGCCTGCGCCGAATACTTTGTCGCAATTTTCAAGACTGCCGCAGACTTCCATCATTCTGGTTTGCGCCGCATTCGTGCAAGCCAACGTCAAAGCGGTATCCATACCAAGCAGCAAGCCCTGAATGATCGGTCTGATTTTCACGACCGACGGACCTACGTCGGAATAATCCGCCTGCTGCCCTGCCGCACGCTGCGCGGCGGTAAGGGTTTGCACCTCGCGGCAAGCCGTAAGGACACTATCCGTCTGTCCGCGCGCAGTATCATTACTGTCAAATCTGACTATCATGTTCAACACTTGATCGACGGACATACCCCCACAAAGGCTAAGAGTAGGTCCGCAAACGTTCGGGTTTTCCACCGCCGCGCGCACCGCTGTCGAGCATGCGTTAATTCTCATACTCGCAAGCTTGTCGTCTATATAAAACCATAATCCCTGGCCCAGTATGCCCTCGCACTTGTCGATGCCCAGTCCGCGCTGTCCGGTAGTTTTGTCCGCCATTCCAGACGCGCAGCTTTCACGCGCAAGATCTCTGTCGGTAAAGCATGCCTCCATGCTTGCCTCGTCGCTTCCGAACTTGACGTTGCAGGTAGTCATTATGCAATTGACGACATCGGGTATGCAGGCCGTACGCGCCAGCGCACCCGTCATAAGCTCTCCGCTGCGAAGTTCGGGCATGACTATGCCAAGGAATCTATCCCAAACCTGATCGCGCACATCCTGACAGGAATCAAGAACGCGGTCGCACATTATTCTTTTGCTTTCCATGCGCTCCATAGTTGCCGCCGTGACCGTTATGCCGCCGCGGGTAAAAGACGGAGCATTCTGCTGCCTAATACGTTCCCCGGTCTGGCTGGCTCCGGTAAGTTCATGCTGATCGAAAAGGTTTGTGGCGCATCTGATCCATCCGTCGCCGCAGACTTCCGGTCCGGTCATGCAACTACGGAATTCGCCGACGCACCCGCCCAGGTCAAGACGGTTTCTTTCACGGTACTGATCCACGATGGCTTCGCGCGCCGCGGCGTTGACCACTTCCAGATTCTGCACTGCGCGCTGACGGCGCTGCCTGATTTCGGTTTCATAAGCGCGGCAATCTGAAGTAATCATCTGGTTGTACATGGTCTGAATCATTTCCATCTCGCGGCTTGTGCAAGCCTGTCCAAGCCTGTCCCTTATCTGCACGCGGCATATATTGCTTGCGCGGCTGAACAGCGCGGCGCCCTGCAGTTTGGACAAATCTTCGCCTGCGCCGAATTCTTCGAATCCGACGGTGCCGTCAAGATTAAGATTGGCAAACGCGTCGACAAAATTAGTTCTTGGGCGCGGCCTAGCCTGGACCGAAGTCCGAGCAGCGGCCGGATTATCGGTTATATCCATATACGCGCCGACCTGACGCATGATTTCGTCTACATTAGCGCGCTCGGCCTCGGTCATGTTTATACGTTCTAACGCGGCCGCTCCATGACGTCTTATATTGTCGTTCATGGTTTCTATTTCGGCAAGTATCGTATCGAATCTTTTACGCTCGTCCGAGCAGGAACAACGCATTCCATGCTCGTTCCCCAATATGCAAAGGGTATCCATGCATCCGAACCACATGTTGCGACACTCTTCATTAACAAGTCCCGTAGCCTCGGCCGCGGCCTGCACTTGAACGCCCTGCGTCAATATTCCGGTAGGACGCTGCATAGTGCCCGAGCGCGCAACATTCGCGCCCGGCGCACCTTGAACCGGAGTTGTGCCGGAACGCGCCGTAACCGGAGCACCCGCCGCCGGGGCCGTAGCCGCACGCGCGCGCTGCGCCGTCGGCTGCTGCGCCGCTTGTCCTGTGCCAGCCCTTGCGCGTACCGCCGGAGCGCCGGCGGTCGCTTGCCCCGCACCCGCCGCCGGTTGTGCACCCGCGCCCGGACGCTGACGCGCACCGACCGCCGCCTGTCCCGCTGTAGCTGCCGTTGCCTGCTGCGCACCCGCTTGAGGCGTACCAGCACCGGGCCGACCGCGCGCGGTCTGCGGATTAGCATCCGCAACCAATGTCAATAAAGCCGAGCCGCAAATAATTGCAAGCAATATTTTCTTCATCGCACACATTGTATCACAAAAAGGCCTGCTGTAACAAGGTGAAAATTTGCCTGTTTCAATGCCTTGGCAACAAATCTGCTTGACAAAGTTCGTGACAACTTTTAGCATGTTGACAGTCAAGTTTCAATAAATAGGAGGCGCCTTATGGCTTTTGAAGAAATCTGTTTTGCTAATAACCTTCGCAAAATCCGTATGGAACGCGGCATAAAGATGACCGAGGTGGCCCGCAAGACCGGACTATCCCTTTCCGCAATGTCCAAAATCGAAAAAGGCTACCGCCGTATAAATCAAAAAGTCATGCTGAAACTCTGCGGCGTGCTGAACTGCAAGGTATCCGACTTATTCATCAAAGAAAACGACTCGGACGCGATCAAGCACTGGCAGACTGAAATTTCGCGCAGGTTCAAGGAAAACGAAAGCTCGGGCCTGAAGATATTCGGCGCCGGACTTCGCCATATCAGAAAGTCGATCGGAAAAACTATCGTACAAGCGGCCAAAGAAGCCAAGATGACTCTTTCAGTTTATCATCATATCGAAGTGGGCCAGCGCGACGTGTACGAGGACGAGATCAAAAACCTTGCCAACATGACAGGCCGCACGCCCGAAGCATTAGTCAAAGAAATCTACCAGCTTCACGAACAGGGCAAGTTGAAAAAAGCCACCGACGCCACCGAAACTGACGCTCCGAAATCAATCACCATGCCGGGCGGCAATTTGGGCATGGGCGGAATCAACATAGCCGGAGTTCTTTACGGGGCGAAGATGTACGAGCTGACAAGGAACCGCATGATTCCGATATTCGGCACTCCGTCCAACGACGGCATCGCATTCAAGAAATCGGACGAGAAAATGATCATCGCGCCGTCCTCGCTTGAAGGCCAGCAGGATATTTACGCCATAATCCCGAACTCGCGCCGTATGAACAACGTGCTGCCTCCGCGTTCGTACGCGCTGGTCAATCCGACATCGGCGGTCCAAGCCGGAGACCTTGCGATCCTGCTATCCAAAAACTTCGACGATATAAAGGAAAGCGACAAGGTGACCGGACAGATAGTCATAGTGCGCGAGGACCCCGACAGCGGAAAACTTTCGGGACATCTGTACAACCCGGACGAAAAGATCGCGATAGGCCCGAACCACAAGGGCAAACTTCACAAGGTCATACAGGTAATAATCGAATAACCGGGATCACGAGAGGGAGAAAGCATGAAAGACCAAAAGCCATACGTCACCGCGCAAAGGCTGCTAAACCTTTATCGGCAATACCACGCCATAAACGGAAAATGGGCGGCGTTGAATCCGGTGTTTCTGAAGGAAGGCGACACGCCGGAAGTCCAGGGCGAACTGGAATTGCTTCCGACAGGAAAAAATCTTGTAAAACACATCAAAAACCTTCAACACAATCTTACCGCAAAAGATTCCATAGACCCGGACCTGCTTCCCTACAACGGCGCGATGGAGTTCCACGCGAACGCCGAAAAAATATCGAACAGCGATATGGCCCAGCTTGCGGCGGCTTTAAAAGAATTCATGCCGGACGCGCAGCATTTGGAAAAGATAAAATCCCTGCCCTTTGTCGCGGACATGGGGGAAGGATGGCGCGACACGATCGGCGGCGCCATCGCAAAACATCCCGAACTTGCCGCCAAGTGGGAACTGGTGCTTAAGTTTGATTCAGCGACGCAGCTTTGGTTCAAGGCCGGGCGCATACTGGCGGAAATTCCATCCGATAGATCCAGGGCCGAAATTCAAGCGGACATGCTGGGCTATGAAAATTTTCTTCCACTGTTCGGCGCAAGCGGTATGGAACTTTTGAACAGATTAAAAGAAACCTTAAGCACGCAAGAATAAATTCCGTTGCCCGGGCGCAACGATATATGATAGAATTGTTCAAGAGGATAAAATCATGATCAAAAAAATTCTGCTTGCAATTATTTTGACCTGCGCGGCGACCGCTGCGGCAAACGCGTGGAAACTTGAAACGCAAAGAACGCTTGGAAACGGCGAGGGAAAAAATCAAAACGTCCTTGTCCGCTGCACTACCGCAACGGGGCAAGCTTCGCACCAGACCTGCAGCCTGCGCCGCTATGCGAAATGCACGCGCACTCAAAGCGGAGGACAGAACTGCACCGGTTGGCAGCCTTGGACGGACGTAAGAAATCCCGGCCGCACTTTCGGCACCTGGCAGGAAGCGGCGAACGCCTGCTGCCGCGCACACGGCCTAAGATAACTTATCTATCTTTATATTGTTTAGATTTCAAAACCCACTCATAAAGCTTGGGATCATTGGTTTTGTATTTTCCAGATAAGGCGATCTGTTTATAAAGTTCCGAATAAGGCATTAGCACTCCCGGTTTATTCAGCCACATATCCCTAATCTCGTGCCTATTCTGATGCCGGTTGGTCTGGATTTTTATATATCTTACAAGGTCCTCGGCCGATATGTCCGAAAGATCGACATTTACAAAAGCTTCGACCATGCGGGCGGCATTCTGCAGGAAATCTTCATCGCGGCGGTTTTCCACTTGTATAACTATGACGTTGCTTATTATCGGCCTGCCCCTGGCCTTGGCGGCAAGGTTCACGTTATGCACTTCGCGCGGCCTAAGATTATCCCAGCCGCTGACAAACATATCCGACCAGCCGGAAGTGGAAAATACTATGCCTAAATTATCATCGAACTCGCCAACACGCAAAGCCATAAGATCGCCGATCTTTTCATTAAAATTGGCGCGGTTGTATTCCTCGCCGTATTCGACCTGCGCGCCTATGTCCATTATGCGGAATCTTCGCGATATATCGGAATCCAAACAACTAATTACTTTCTTGGCCACTCCGGCTTCGCAATGCGCCGCGGCGAACCATAGGGTCGGCACCTCGGATTCCGGGACCGTTTCGGTGTAAGTTCGCACATGAACGACCGTCTCTCTGTAATTCGGCGTAATAATACCGGAATCATTACGGTCTTTTTGAAACAACATACTCGCTTCCCTTTTTAATATTAGGTTCAACGATCTGCTATTCCTCCCTCCCTAATTATAAAATCAGTCCTCTGGAATATGCAAAGATTCCACGACTTCGACGACATCTTCGTCAGCTGGTTGTTCGATGACTTGTACAGTTTTGGCCGGGGCTTCGTCCGCGACCAAGGACGCCGCAAGCTCGCGCCGGATTTCAGACATGGGACGCGTGTTGCCGGAATTAGACACGACCACCGCAAGCGCCGCGCAAAGTATAAAGAACAACGCCGCCAATATAGCGGTAAGCTTGGTCAGGAAGTTACCCGCCGCGGCCCCGGTCAACACTCCGGCGAACATACTTGCCGCGCTGGATCCCGACATTCCGGACCCTTCGGATTTTTGAAGAAGTATCACGGTGATCATAAGCAGCGCTACGATGATCAAAGCGGCAAGAAGTATCGAAAACATTTTTTATCCTTTTATTATTTCTTTTCCGGGACCGGAGTTTTCACAGCTTTTTCGCGGAATATTATGCGGCCGCGGTTCAAGTCGTACGGAGTCATCTCGACCTGCACCTTATCGCCTACGGCGACCCAGACATTGAACTTTCTCATCTTTCCGGATATGGTACCAAGGATTTCGTGTCCGTTGTCCAACTTGACGCGAAACATCGCGTTCGGAAGTTTTTCCGATATTTCGCCGTTCATAACTATTACGTCATCTTTTGCCATTTTCACCCTTATTTTCCGGAATTATAGCCTAAATTCGGCCCCGCGCAACAAAAATATTAATGTATTTGAATAGTTAGGGAGTGCCAGCAACCGCAGCACAGCAAACGGTACTAACCGCAGTGCCGGCGCCAGTCGACACCCAGCCCAACGGACTTGGAGTAGTCGGACAAGTCGCGCCATCAAGCCTTACCCCCTGACACTGGCGGCAGAATCCGCCGACAAGCTCGAAACCCTCCATGCAATAGCATTTTTGATCCGCGCCGTTAAATATCATGTTTGGCCCGCAAAGCAAGGAATTATAAAATAGGTTCGACAAGTTTTCGATACATTCCGGTTCGTCCAATCCCGTCTGACCGGCGGGCGGATTCGGATTGGTCACCGGACATAAATCGTCATTGTTCATAAAGATGCTTGCGGCGCAGGTTATGGCGACGGAACGGCAGGCTCCGATCATGACGTTTTTCACGCTTGCGGCGCTGACTGCGCTCCAGCCGGAAGTCCACGCCGACATATTTGTAACCTGAGTGTTATAGCAGGTTCCCACTTCCTGCAAACAGCGGCTTGCGAAGTCGGACACCACGCGGCTTGCGGATACATTCATCTGATTTATAGCGCGCGCCATGAACGCCTTGATGACTTCGTTATCCTCGCGGTAGGTTCCGCCGCTTGGCCCTGGGAAAGTTAGGCGACGGCAGCGCTTCATTACATCGGCGCACATTCCCGATTGTCCCGGAACTCCGACTTTGTTTTCTTTCAGGTTATTTATGATCGGTTGATTGCGCCATTCGTTCATGGGTATAATAGTACCTCCGGCGTCGACAGCTCCGATGAAGTTATTTCTTATCAACGGCAGATTGCTGCCAAATATAACCTTACCCGTTTCGTCCAAGAATCGGCGGCTTGGATCAAGGCACCTTATGTAATTGCGCCCGCAAGCGGTGTCTTCCAAGACGCAATGATCAAGCGCCTGAACGCAGCCTTTGAAGTCCAGCTCGTTCTGATCGTGAAGCACGGTAAGGCGCGCTCGCTGCAACATGGTCTGCGCGGCGCGTATGTTGTTCGCAACCGAATCGTTCATGCGACGCAGAGTCTGCTCGTACTCGATGCAATCCTTTTCCACGCGAAGGTCAAAGCTTGCAATGACCTGTTCGGATCTGACGTTCTGCCTTTGGCAATCGTCAAGTATGGGCTTGCATTTTTTCGCGGCCGCATCGCGAAGTTTCTGCCCGCGAAGATTGGCTATGTTCGTAGTGCCGAATCCACCGAACATTTCTGTAAGATCCATGTCGCTGTCGAAATCAAAAGTTATGTCGAAGACTCCGCCTTGGCCCCGCTGAACGTTGCCCGCAAGATTTGTCGTCGCCCCCATGATCATGTCTTCTATTTCCTGCAGCAGTGACCTATTGATCGTAGTGTCAGTGACGTTGCGCATTGCAAGCTCGGCCTCGGTCTCGGTGAACAGAGTGTGAATTTCTTCCGCGCTTAGCCCTATGTAACGAATGTTCTGAGCCACATTGTTCAGTTCCTGATTGGCGCGCTTAAGCTGTTCTTCAGCGGCCTGATAATTTTGAATATTCGCGGAACACGAGCATCGCTGCTGCCTATCGTCAATTATGTTGCAGAACTGATCCATGCATTCTTCGTAACGGGCGACGCACGCATTAAGCGGACTTGCCGCGGCGGCGGCTACTTCGACCTGCTGAATATCCTCGGCGGCGCGTCCGCGCGACACGCGGTTGCGGGTAGCGGCGCGGAAGTCCACATTGGTTCCGGTGTATTCTCCGGTGCGCGCTATGACGGCGCGGCCGCCGACTTCGGCAATGCTTTGACGCGCATTGGCGTCGCGTTCGCGACCGATCGCAGTGGCGCGACGCGCGGCGACATTATTATCGCGAACATTAACGTTGCGCGTTTCGGTAAAGTCGGTCGCAGCCGCACGCACCGCGCGCGATCCCTCGGCCCGGTTATCGGTCGCAGCCCCGGCTTGGCGACGCTGAACAGCGCGGGCGGATTCAACAGCCTGCGCAGGCACAGCGGTGCGAGATTGCGTTTGCGGCATAGTCCGCCCGGCAGCGGCGGGCGCAGTCCTTCCAACCGGCAGAGGCGCCACAACTTGCTGACGCGTCGCGGCCCTGCTTTCAATTTCATTATCATCTTGGGGGATGGAAACCGGGACCGGTTGAGGCAATACCACAACCTGCCCGCGGCTTGATGCGGCGCGCGCCGCATCAACGGAAGTGTCCGCTTCCAGAGTTACCGGAAGCGCGACACTTAAAGCAGCAAAGATAAGCCATCTTAACTTCATATTTCATTTTACGAACAGCTGGTCGCGCCCACCGAAGGAACAAGCGGCGGGGCGGCCATAGGCGTACACCTGATGTCCGTTACCATAGGCTCTAACACCATGCAACCTTCGACCGCGTGCTGCGGATTGCCAGGCGTTGCCCCCGTAACACCGCTAAGTATTTCCTGCAAGGTTACGACGTTCCTTATTACGCCCAGCGAAGCGTTATCGGCAACCCTTACGCCAGCGGTGCCCGCATCACGGTCGCAAACCATCTGCTGATAGCAGGCCGGTATCTGGGTCATAGTGCTGCAAGCCGTACGTATCGACTGCCTGGAATTCTTTCCATGGCATAAACCTTCCGGATTGCGTCCCCTATGGTCGCATTCGTTGCGCAGCTGGCACGACGTAATCTGATCAAGGCACGCGTGGAAATTGCTTCTTGCGGCGGTCAACGCGGCCGCATTGCTCTGCGCGCGTTCCTCTGCGTATTCAAGCCTGCGATGTTTCAAAGTTTCCTCGGCCGCGACCATCTGCAGATTCATGTTCTGCACCTGGCGTCTTAATTCTTCACCGAACACGTCGCAGTCGGCGTTCGCGTCAAAGTGATACTTTTGCCTGATGCTGAACCGGGCCTGAGTGATCGGAGAGCGCAGCGCAAAGAACTGATCCCTACCGCGATCGTACCTGTGCTGATTCAGATTGGGATTGACCGGAGTCTGCTGCCTGACGCCGCTTAGATTATGTCCCGTGGTAAGCCTGATCTGCTTGTCCCAGCAGTCCTGATCTATGCTTAACTGCGCGGGATCCGACGGCAGAACCAAGCCGCCCGTATGCGTGACCGTCGCGTTGGTCAAAGACCAGCCGCAGATGCCGTTGAAACAGTTATCAAGAACGCGCTTGCAAACACTGTAGTGTCCAAAGTTGAACAGCTGCTCGCCCCACAGGTCAAGCACGTCGGTCATAGGCTTGCAAGTGCTGGAACCCGTATCCCACTGCAGCATATTTCCGTTACAGTCATCTCTTTCTATCGACGAAGTATTATTAAACGTCGGGCCCCACAAAGCGTTATTGCCCCAAAGATTTGCGAACCATTGATTCGGATTTTCGCTGACAAGCCAGTTGGCCGTATTTATGGAATCCGAAAAATCCCTAAGCTGACCCACGATCGTGCTGTCCGCTCCGTCCAGCGCCGCCGCTCCGCGGGCGTCGCCCAGAACGCGCACGCAATACTGCGGACCCGTCGTGCCTTGGAACAGGTTCAAGCAGGCAGCCCTATCCAAAATACCTCCACTTGCCAGCGTCGCGCCGGAATTTCCGTCGTTGTGATTATCGCACCAGGCCTCTCTGGCGGTCGCGGTGTTCCTAAGCCTGGCCTCGCGGAATGCGACGCAATTCAAAGTCAGCTCGGCGTCGGTCAATATAAACGCCGCGCTTATGTCGCCGCCGCGCGTAGTTTCAAGCAGCTGCAGCTGGCTGGATAATCTAAGCAGATCCTCGCGGCGCGTCATCAGCTCTTGCTCTAAAGTGCTGTACATATTGACCCGGTTTGAACAGGCGCACCTGCGCATACCCGGAGAACGCGCCGCGCATATTTCATCCATGCACGAGAAATAGCTGGCCATACAGTTGTTGTATGCTTCCGCCGACAGTCCTCCGGTGCTTTCATCTATTATGTTCATTACGGTGTTGCCGATCATGTTGGTTCCGCTTCGCGCCACACCACTCTGCGCCGCAATGGGATTACCCTGCAACGAAGCCCTTGCGACAGTTCCGCTTCGCGCCTGAACGTTGCGGCCCTGCATAGCGCCGGGCACCATGGCCGAACGCGCGCTGGCATTGCGCGCCTGAACCGTGCGCGCCTGCGGCGTTCCCGCCGTTGGCACTGCCCTTGAAGGCTGCGCCTGACCGCGCGCCGCGGGCTGCCCCCTGGTTTGCGCCTGACCGCGCGCCGGCGTCGCCCTTGTCGGCATCTGTCCGTCCGCAATAGCTTGCTGCGCCACATTCACTTCCGTAGTGCGAACCGCAGTGCGCCCTTGCTGGGCGGTGCGCTGTCCGACGTTCACAGCCTGGCGGCCCCGCGCCGGATTGCCGCTTATCCTATCTTCGATTTCTTCGCGAATATTTCCGCCTTGGCGCGTGTCCATGCCGCGTCCCGACTGCTGCGCCTGACCGCGCGTAGCCTGCTGGCCCCGCGGGGCCGCCGCATCATACCAATAGTCATACACTATCGGATCAGCCGAAACTTGCGTTATGCTGAATATTCCGACGGCAACAAACGCCATAAGCCGTACTAATTTAATCATTAGTATCTCCTTCAATTATCACCTTATTATACCATATACCTTCACTTAAATGAAGCTATTTGTTGTTCCAACGACTGCAAATGCGCGCGAAGAATATTTTCATACCTTTGGCAGTCGCGGTTCATCTCGGACCGGTATAGATTAACAAGCTGGTTCGCCACAGTCGAACAAGCCCTAAGACGGGCCGAGCAAACCTGGCTTCCCATAATGAAAGCGTCCTGTCCGCGTATAGCGTTGGCGTTTCCGGCCCAGTCGAACTGTATGCTCATTCCGGCGGTCAAAGCGGCATCCGACAGGTCGGCGTTTTTGCCACTGATCGATACGGCTATCAAAGTTCGCTGAGCGCGTTCGATCTGCGGCTGGAATTCGGCTTCAAGCTGCGACAGGCGCGCGGAACAGAAACATCTTCCCCACTGAGTGTTTTGGCGCAGGCAATATGAATCCATGCAGGTCCGGTATTCAGACATGCACTGGGCCATTGATACGGTGGCAACCGGCTCGGCCGGAGCGGTGTTTACAGCGGCGCGCGCGGGGGTTTCTCTTGCCCTTCCGGTCTGATGCGTGGGCTGCATAACTCCGGACCTTGCTTGGTTCATAGCAACCGAAGCATTGTTTGTCGCCGCGCGCGCGGCGTTCAAATTCGGATTGTTTGGCCGGGCATTCACGCGGCGGTTTACAGTCTGCGGATGATTATTCGGCGCCACCGCCGCACTCCGCGCTATGTTGGGATTGCCAGGACGCTGAGATACGCGGCGCTGACCGGCCTGCCCCGCGGCCTGCGACGCCGCCCTGTTCGTAGGCGAAAGCTCGCGCGCCATGTTTGGCGTCATATACGGGCGCATATACTGGAAGTTGTTGATGGACACAAAGTCCGCGGTAGTCGCGGGCTGAGGCAGATACTGGGTGTATCCGGCCATAAAATTACCATAGTCCGCGCGCGCGGCCAGCGGCACAAAAACAGCGGCTAAGACTATTAAAACCTTCCTCATTTTCATATCATAATAAATTTATCGCTACTAGAACAAGAGAATAATGTCCGAAAATATGGTCGGGGATACTTTGAAATATGCGAGCCAATAATATCAAGCGCATGAAACGGAGATTCGAAATCAATCCGAAACATCGCAGAAGAAAACAATTTTCAAACCATTGGAAAAAAGAGCGTAGATAGCAGATTGAACGCGAACTTGAAAAATGCTTGGAAATCCAACCTCGAGTTCGATAATTATTAAAAAATAGTTCCACGCAAAAATCAAAACCCGCGGTGTATATAGCATTGCGGGCCGTTTTTTATTTGCACCGATTTTCCATGTCGTGAATATGTCTGTAAATTCGTTGTCCACTACAGTGGACAAACTATTTCTCGACAACCCAAAATGTAGTCGAGCAGCTTGAAAAATCTTTCACGATATCATTTTCATCAGCTATATCTGGACGTACTGCATATTCAATTATCTTAAAATTTGTCTTTGCAATGAATTCTTTTATCCCATCAATATTTGTAATGTGAACTATATTTTGTATTTCATCCGGTGTATCTTTTGGAAAATTTGTGTCACCAAATTTTTCTAGACGCGAATCTTGTGTGCCACTATCCCAGCGTTCTTTTTCCTCAATCCAAAACCGAGCGTATTTGTCACCATAGTCACGATTATGCGCAGTGAATATAAATTTTCCGCCTATTTTTAATACTCTATAAACCTCTGCTAAGACCATATCGCGATTTTTTTGTTCTGGAATACACATAAGCCCATTGAACGAGAAAATAACTTTATCAAAAGAATTGTCTTCAAATGGCAAGCGCCGTCCATCGCCTTGCATAAATTCAATGGCAAAATTATGCTTATGCGAATAATTTTTTGCGAATTCAATAAACTTTTCAGATAAATCAAACCCAAGTATGTTTGTATACCCAATGCGAAATAGGTTTATGGTTGTCCGCCCTGTGCCACAACCCAAATCAAGAATCCGGTCGGATTTGTCTATATGTTTTTCAAACATAATTTTTTCGGATTCCCACAGGCCGACTTTTTCAATTGCTTCACCATAGTGCGCTATATTTTTATCGGTTTCATAATATTTTTTTGTTGTTTCAATTGTTGCCGGCTTCATTTTTATTCCTTTCATTTGCTTAGAATTGTACTTATTAAAAATACGAAAATAAAGCTAAAAATAGACTTGTCTACTATAGGGGCGACATGATTGTACCTTCCGGCGGCTGGGGCCGCCGTCGGTTGACCTTGCGGTTTTCGCTTAAAGCGAACCGGCGTGCTGGCGCCCGCCTAACCGCTACGGTTGAACATGCTTCTTCGCATGTTCAAACATGAACTCTCAAACATTAAATAAAATCAGCCCTGCGGGCCAATTTTATTTAATGGTCGGGGTTACTTTGCAATCTGCGAACTAATCATTTCAAGGAACTTGTTGAACTTGCAAAGAAGATTGATACTTACAAATCTTTATGTTCCGAATCCCATTCTGATTTAAGTTTTGAATAGACAGGCGTGCTTCTTACACAGCCATCTGGCAAAATCGCATCTTCACGCATTATGCCATCTAAATGATATTTTAGTCGTTCAGGAACACCTTTAGATTTTATATTTCTTTCATCTGCACGAATTACAATCCGATTAAACCCAAATTCTTTGAAAAATAAGTTTTCTAGCATCTTGACTGATCGCGTCATTATGCCAACGCCTGAAAAGTCTTTTGCTATCCAATATCTTATTTCACCAATTTTATTTTTTTCATCAATCCAGTTAAAACCAGCTGCACCCGCCAGTTCACCTTTGAACAATATGGAATAATTACCATTTCCATAATAACTCCTTTTATTTTTTAGCATCATAATCTGATTGTTTTCTTAAAACAAGAACAAACAACCTAACTGGATTCGAACTTGAAAGGAGCTTAGATTTCCAAGGATTGGTTCGAATGTTAGTTAAAAGCCGCCTTTTTGGAGATGCTTACTCTCGAACTCGCAGAAAGATTGGAATTCCAAATAAAAACAGACGTTTTTGAACCGTCTGTCAAATATGGTCGGGATTGATTAGCGCCTATCGAACTAATAACTTAACCGACTTCATAAGTCTAGCGAAGAAGATTCAGACATTCAAGGATAATATGGAAGCGATTAGACAAGCCCACCCGGACAGTCCAGGGATAGCAGCCGGCTGATGTCCTATCGCATGCTTAATACTTTTCTCAACGGATATAAAATCATTGTAAACATCATAAGCACGATTGCCATAGTCCATTCTATACCCCACCCATCAAGAAGTGGCTTCATTAACATCATCATTCCAGCGGAAAAGAATCTTCCATACATTGCACTAACAGATAAAACAGTTGCTCTTTCTTGTGATTTGATTTTATGGTGCATAAGTGTATTAAACATTAACTGATTTAATTTTATACTTGCTGGGATTATTGCAAGGATAGCACAGCAGATATATACAATCCATAAATTCTCTGCGCCTGCTAAGAGTGCACCGAACACCATAGCAACTGCTAAAACAACAGCAAAGACACACATATAAATTACATTTTTTAATCCGAAAATGTCTTGAATCTTATGTGCATATTTTGCAAATAAAATTCTCATAAACATATTTATACCAACAAAGATTCCAAATAATGAAACAGGCACACCTGCTGTTTCCATTGTTGGTTGCAATATCCACATCATCACTAAGGTAAAAGCTCCGAACATTGCAGGAAAAAGCATAAGCCATTTTAATTCCGGGTGCTTGACTGCTGACTTAACCACATTTGCAAGGTCTTTAAGTGGGTTTGCATTTTTGAGTTTATTATGTACTTCTCGAAGTTCTGGTAAAAACAAAACACACAGAATTCCTAAGAATGCAACTACAGCACTCAATATTAGTATCCAATCCCCCATTCCAGCATAAAGCCAACCACCTAACAAAACAGCAAGAAAGGTTGAGAATGTTCCATATACAGTAATGCTTCCATATTCTTTTAGAAAGTGATCTTGTCGTTTCATTCGTTTTAACAAATCATAAGCATAAGATTCTTTTGTTCCATTAAACATAGCGGTAGATATACCCATTGTTGCTTCTGCTAAAAGAATTTGCCAAAATCCATAAGCAAAGAACAACCAAGTCAAAGCACAAAACCATAATATAGCACCGACAAGCATCACTTTTTTACGACTAAATATATCTGACATATAGCCAGAAGGAATTTGAAATAATAAATTCATTAGGCCAAAAAGCCCTTGAATTAAAAAGAAGTCTCCAAGTGTAATTCCTTTGTCTTGATACAATATTACAATAACAGGTAAAGCCAACAAAAAGAGAATGCAAAACTCACCCCACTTCAAAAGTGATAATGCTGTTTTGTCTGATACAGCAAACATTTTCATTTTTCCCATTCTGATTTTAATTTTGAAAAGATAAGTGTATTTCTAAATTTGCCACTCGTATCCGTATTATCCTGACGAATTTCCCCGTCCAAGTGATAGTTTAATCTCTTTGGAACATTTTGAGATGGAATATTACGAGTATCACATTTAATCTGAATCCTATTACCAAAAGACTCAAAGAAAGCATTTTCTATCAACTTTACGGCTTCTGTCATATATCCTTTTCCCATAGCGTCTTTAACCAACCAATAACCAATCTCACCAGACTTTCTTTTTTCTGATACATCAAAGATACTGATATTCCCAATATATTTATTATCAAGGAAAATTCCAAAACCATATTCAATATTATCTTTACGATTTCTCTGCATTTTAAGCAAAAAATCAAAAGAGTCTTCTGGCTTGCCTGTTATTTCTGTGCTAGCCCAAGGAAGCCATTGAAGCAAATAATCTCTATTTGCAACAACTACATCAAATATCATTTTTGCATTTTCAAAGGTTGGTTCAAGAGTCCTTAACTCAATACGAGCACCTTTTAAGATCAATGGAAATTCTGCCATTTTATATCCTTTATTCTGCACCATTATATATTACATATATCCAAAAATCCAGACCAATCTATAAATAGATGTCTGTGCTCCTATTTTCCAAATAGTAAAAAACTGGTTTTACATTTCACAAGTATCGCGACAATATGATTTTAGTTCAGGACAAGGCGTCTTGAATATAACTAAAACAAAAGAGTATATCAGTTATCAAAACTTATAAAATAACTGAGAGTTCAACAAGAGGTGAAAGAAAACGTTTTTATGAAATGCTGGACTTTGTAAAGAAGCAGAACAAGAAAACGGCAATCGTTGTTAATTGTGTTGATAGATTACAAAGAGGATATGCTGAATGTGTGGAAATTGATCATCTGAGAATAACAGACCGAATAGAAGTTCATTTTTATAAAGAAGGTTTTATATTACACAAGGATAGTCCAAGTACTGATATTATGAGGTGGGATATGGGGATTCTATCTGCAAAAATGTATGTTGGAAATCTTAGAGACAATGTTATAAGAAGTATGAATTTCAACTGGAATAAAGGAAAATGGCAGGGTCTAGCACCAATAGGCTATTTGAATAAAAGAGACGAAGACAATAAAGCGACTATTGAATTAGATCCAGTTCGTTATCCCCTTGTTAAAAGATTATTTGAAGAATATGCAACTGGACTTTACTCTTTGCAAGGTTTAGAAGATTTATCGAAAGAAATAGGTTTATATAATAAGAGAGTCAAAAAAGATAAACCACTTGGAAGAAATGATATATGGAATCTACTGCAAAACCCATTCTATTATGGAGTTATGAGAATCAAGGGAAACTTGATACAGCATATTTACGAACCTATTATAGATAAAACCTTGTTTGATATAGTCCAAGATGTATTAAAGGGGAGAAGTAGACCACCTCTCAAAAACTCTTATGGCACTATTCCTTTTGTATTTCGTGGACTTGTTAAATGTTCTTGTGGTTGTACTATTTCACCAGAACCTCATAAAAAGAAAAGCGGCAAGAAATATATGTATCTGAAATGCAGCCACCAGAAAGGGGATTGTAATCAAGGTTTAGTGAATGAAAATGTTATTTTAGATCAACTCGAACACGAAGTCTTTCATAAACTCAATGTTCCTGAATCAATGATAGATAGGATTAAATCAGATGTGAGGAATCTTATTAAAAATGAAGAGAATATCACAGCAACTACCAAAAGAGGAATCACGCTTAGAATAAATGGATTAAAAGATAAAGAAAATCGTTTGTTTGATATGTTCTTGGAAGGTGATATAGATAAAACCACCTATGAATCTAAGAAAGCACTTATTGAAAAGGAAAGGACAGAATTACAAGAGACAGAAGCAAAATATACTGAGGTTGGTGATGATATAGATAAGACACTTGAAAATATCGTTGAAATAGCTGGGAGTGCTAGAAATCTAATGGCGAGTTCGAATGTTAATCAAAAACGCGAATTGTTGGGACTGATACTTGCGAACCCGTGTCTGGAAGGAAAAAAGCTTAGATTTTCAATACTTCCGCCTTGGAATCAGCTATTAAAAACAACTGATTGCCTTAAATGGTCGGGGCGACATGATTTGAACATGCGACTTTCTGCTCCCAAAGCAGACACTCTACCAGACTGAGCTACGCCCCGAACGCGGTATTATAAACGACTAATCCGCCGACTTCAAGAAGATTAAAAAATCAAAGAACTAAACTATTGACAAAACTAATACCATCTTATAATATTAGGTATGTACCAAGGATATAAGATCAGCGTTTCAGTCCAAGAAAAAACCCATGGCAATCCGGGGGCGGTATTTTTCGGCGATATTTCCGACGCGGACATGGCGCTTCTTGCGCCGATAGTAAGATTCAAGGAGCGCGGTGACAACGTAGTGCCTTCGGTCGTGCTGTTGAAACCAAACAATATAAAGAACAATAGCTTTGACGCGAAATTTTACTGGCCGCTGGGCAAACAGGGACCTCTCTGCGGACAAGGCGTAAAAATGGCCGCACGCGCGATCAAGCATAAATACAATGTCCCGGACGGCTATATTATCACCCTACTTCCCGACCAAAGGTTCGGTCCGGGCGCGGCGCCGGAAAAATTCCATCTGCAAGTTTACGGCGACACGGTAATTTCTATGCTGGGCCGGGTCGGCATATCGAAAGTCGCAAAAAACGACAAAGCGGGAATCGCCCTGGCCTCCATGCTTCCAGATATAATTCCAGGCACGATATACCGATCCAGCTTGGGCGACTATATGTGCTTTTACGAAACTAATAATATCGATAAGCTGCGCGCTTCGACCGAAAAGTTTAACGACGTTTACGATCAGATACACGCCCAAGACCCGAACGCGTTCGGACTTCTTGTCATGGCTTTGACCAAGGACGGCAAGAGAGTCGAAACGACCTTGTCCTCGATGGGCGAACCCTGCATTACCTGTTCGAACATAGGTCTTCAAATCGGACAGATGATGAACGAATTCGGCATACTTCCCGAAGTGGATAAAAACGGTCACCATAATTTTGAAATCATACATCCGCACCGGGTTTCCGACACCGGCGAATTCGGCGCGACGCTTGCCACAAAATTCGATCCGCGCACAAATCAAGCGCAAGTCAGCGTCCGCGCCACCGTCGCGGGCCGAATCTATCTTTACAAGGACAAGGCCGGAGTGTTCCGCCAAGTCGATGATGTTTCCATTATGGAAAATAAACTGTTGGAGGCTAGGCTGCAATGTACACGCTAAGATCATATCACAACCCAAAGATCAAGATATGCAAAAGCGATGTCCAGGGCCTGGGCTCGTTCGCCATCGAACCCATATTAAAAGGCGAGATAGTCGCGATCAAAGCCGGATACATCTTAACGATTCAAGAAATCGAAAACCGCAACGACCCTATGCTAAACGGCGCGGTATGGCCGATCTCGGACGATCTTTTTTTGGGACCTATGGAAGACTCGCAGATTAAAGACATCCGGGTTCGCATCAACCATTCCTGCGATGCGAATACCGGAGTATCCGGACAAGTAGCCTTTATAGCAATGCGCGACATAGCGGCCGGCGAAGAAATAACACAAGACTACGCGACGATCGACAACAACACTCCCTATGCGATGGAATGCAAATGCGGCAGCACGAACTGCCGCGGCGTGATACGCGGAAGCGACTGGCATCTTCCAAGACTCCACCGCCAGTACGAAGGGTTTTTCGCGCTGTACCTGCAACAGAAAATCGACGCCGTAAAAGCGGAAAGCAAAAAGACGGGCCTGCCCGAGTGGCTGTTCTGGGCCCTTGAAAAAGGAGCCGGATATTATTCGTTCAAAGAAATAGAGAATTTGTCCCAGCACATACAAAAATATTATTACATAGGCGACGATAATTACGTCTATACGACGGCTTTCGGTCCAGCCGGCCGGCCGCTAAGAGTAGAGACTTTCGCCAAAGAAGAAATCGCCCGTTACAGATAGCAACCATTTGCCTAGAATTGAAATCTAAGCCGCATACCGATATCCAACGCGGATAAATTTCCGCTTTCCTTTCTACCCGGAAAATAAGAGCTAAGCGTGGATAACGGGCTTCCGTTATTAATTGGCTGCTCTCCGACCAGACCAACTCCGTTGGACGCATAAACATCATATACTACCAGTACGCCGTCGCTTTCCACGCGCCCCAAATATGTCCAGCGAATTAAAAAATCCAAAAAGAACCCTTTGATCAAATCCTGCGTAGCTCCGGCTTCAAGCGCATAAGCAAAATTGTTTTTATTAGTCTTTCCACTGTGATTAGTCCGAAGATAATTCCAAGCGACAATGGTCCCCGCCGGCTGATTTGTTCCCACCATTCCCGGAAGATAATAAAGATTCCAATCCGTAACCGTATAATCTGAAATCGTATTGTTTGCCAAACCGATTCCCGCGCCGACATAAGGACGCAACTTAAACCGACCGATAATGTCGTCCAAATTATAATAAACATTCAACATCATGGCGTTGCTTGAAACATTCGGGTCCCTGCCTTCAATACCGCCCATATACAAAAAATTCCTATCAGGATTGAATTTAACCGATATATTGGAACGGCTGGCGTATGAAAGATCAAAACGAAGATTTTCATTAACCGCCCCTCCGAACGACAATTGAAACACAGGTGCGTTATTGTCGTTAAACTTTGACCGATTAAAAGAACCCGGAGCGCGCCACGCGTCGGATTCGTTCGCGTAATCGGCCTTAATTCCGTCGCCGATCCATAAATTTTTTGCTATCGAAGCCCCGATATAAAATTTGAAAGGCCAGCCATCCGTATTTGCATCATTATTTTCATAGACATGATTATGCGAAGACGGATGACACCATATGGAATCCCGGTTGAAATTTCCACACCAGACCCAATCCTTTGGAACGATATTGTTAAGACACGGCTCGATATTGGCTCCGTGCCTTTGGCACCAATTGTTCGCATAGGAAGGAACAGCGGTCAGCAAAGACAAAAAAATGGACGCAGAAAACAACCCTTTCAACTTACGCATTCCGAAATTGTTTCCTGCTTTGTCCATTTTTATTACCATAGCCCAAACCTTAAGTTTATCTTGTTATGACCCAGAATGTTCCCACTCCGCCAGCTCCGCCCGGGCCGCCTATACCATTAACTCCCGCGCTTGGCGAACCCGAGGTACCACCTTTCGCACCGGAAGTCCATGCTCCGCCGCCACCTCCTCCATTACCGCCAAGCATACCCGTCTGAGCGGGCCTTATAGAAGGCGCCGTTCCGTTTCCGCCGCTGCCGCCATTTATTGCCGCCGCAACTTCTGCCAACGTGGTGTTATCGTCTACCACCAGGCCGTTTTCTTCCGCACCCTTGCCGCCGTCGCCGGCACCGCCAGGGTTGGTAACCGGATTGCCTCCGCCTCCCGCTGCGCCGTTTCCACCAGTTCTATGCTCTCCCGTTAGCACACCAAGAACCGCATCGGCCCCATTGCCGTAATCGCCGGCGCCGCCTTGGCTTGGCACATCAACAGGTCCACCGGTTCCTCTTGATCCACGGGTTCCGCCTGCACCGCCGCCACGAGAGCCTGAAACGGGCGCAACTCCGACAGAACTTCCGGGCACCGGAACCGAATCATCCACTCCGCCGACATTGGACCCTGATCCCGCCTTGTCCAGAGTTACATCTATCGGCACCATGCTGCTGAAAATTTTTGTTTCAGACGTATCAACTATTACCGCAAGAGCAATGGGAGATGCAAGATTAAATTCCTCGATCCAAACCTTTCCGGCTGCTCCGCCGCCACCACCCCTTGCGCCATTAATTACGCCCGATGTACTCTGATTGGTTCCATTAGGCAGGGAAGTCCCTCCCCTTGCGCCGTCTCCGCCCGGTCCAATTGCGATAAGTTTATACGAACCCGGCATAAGTATTAAAGTATGATTGCCCACATTATATTGCTGAACTGACATATTCCATATCCTTTGGTTGACATAATTACGATCAAGATATATTAAATCCCAATCTACCGAGTATTTTAAGAAATATACCTTTTAACTCTCATAGGACCGTCTTCCTATTGTATTGATAAGAATATAAACTTAATTTTCGCTTGCTCGGCATTTTCCGATGCTGTTAAATAAATCATGCCAAACATCGCGCTGGTCGCGCCATTTTTCTTTGCCATAGGAATAGCGATCTATTTCGGACTTTCGTCCGAACCGATAGTGGCGTATCCTGCAATCATATCAGCTTTGTTGGCGGCGAATTTATTCCGCATAAAGAATTACTACGCGCGAATAGTCCTGTTCGCCGTGCTTGGATTCTTTTATTCGATCGCATGGACGCAAGCGGTACATGTGGAAACCGCCACGCGTCCGTGGCGCGACATAATGGTCCAAGGAACCGTATCAAGAATAAGCTATGCCCACGACCGCACCCGCGTATTTATACCGAATGCCATAACGGACAAAGACACCAGGCCCATGACGGTCCGCATAACTCTCGCCAAGGGTGACGTCAAGCCGAACGTCGGCGATACAATAAACGTTCGCGCGACATTGTTAAGGCCCCAGCCTCCCGATTCGCCCGGAGCGTTCGATTTCGCGAAATGGTCGTACTTCAACCGGATCGGAGCGTCGGGATTCGCGCAGGAAAACCACCGCGTGTTGAAACAAGGAGGCAAAGCAGGCTTCTTTCAAAAACTCCGCAACGACATACATACGAACATAGCCGCGAACGCATCGCGCGAAGCGACCTGGCTTGCCGACTCGTTGGTGCTTGGCCATTCCCGCGCCATGAGCCGAGAAGAAGCGGAAAGAATCCGCGCCGCGGGATTGGCGCACGTATTCTCGATTTCCGGACTTCACATGACCGTGATCGGCGGATGGATATTCATCATATTCAATTTTCTTTTCAAGCTGGCAACTCCCCTAACGCGGCGCATACCGTCGGCAAAGTTCGCCGCTGTCGCAACATGGCTTTGTCTAATAGCATACTTGCTAATATCCGGAGCCGGAATCGCCACCACGCGCGCGTTCGCGATGGCAAGCCTTGGGTTCCTTGCGCTGATCGCGGGCCGGCGCGCGCTGTCGCTTCGCATACTATGCCTATGCATGTTCGGCCTTTTGCTGCTTAGGCCGCACTACGCTTTGGAAGCAGGATTTCAGATGTCGTTCGCCGCAGTGTTCGGATTGATATATTTCTTCGGCGGCCAGCGCGAATACATCAAACGCACGCGCATGCAGAAATTTGGCAGACTATTTTATCTTGCGTTTATGACGTCGCTTATATCGTCGATCTTCACTATGCCGTTCATAGCGCACCACTTCAGGGCGATCGCGATCTACGGAGAGATCGGCAACCTGCTCTGCCTTTCGATATTTTCGTTCCTGATACTTCCGCTGACGCTGTTTGGAACTATCGCGTCTTTGTTCGGATATTTCGGATTGCTGGAACTTGGAGCGCACGCATACAGATTCACCTACGAGATAATAACCTACATATCCGAAATGCCGAACTCGCTTGTTTATATACCAAGCATTCCTGGATGGACTCTGGCCGTCATGGCGCTGGGTGCGGCATTCATGCTGCTTGTAAAAGAACGCATAAGATGGATCGCGGCCGCGCCGATTATTCTTTCGATCATCTACATATTCGCAAAACCATATCCGATACTATACGCAAGCCGGGACAGACAAGTCGTCGCGCTTATGACCGACAGCGGAAACCTAAGATTCAACATGCCGCGCAGCCCGGACAACCCCTTCGCCATATCATCATGGTCAGGCCTAAACGCCGAGCCGTTTCCAAAACGCGAAATGCGCCGCGCGTTCGGCAAAGGATTCGGCGGAGAAAAATATTCGCTGCGTTGCATCAAGACCAGCGACACCTGCATCTATACCACTCCGAAATGGACGGCGGCGATAGTGCTTCGCTTCGTGGGCCTGGTGCATAATTTGGATTATCTGTGCGAGAATACGGATTATATAATCTCGCATCACATAATAGACTATCCCGAATGCAAGGCTAAAATCATAAACGAAATGAAACCGTTAGTTATCTATAAAAGCGGCCGCATCAAGTTTGCAAAAGCGAACCGTCACTGGCATAATCCGCCGCAACGAAATACAGTCCCGCGCTTGGGGCCGTCTGACCCGCAGCCGGACGAGAGATCGCCCCAAGAACAGAATTCATCTCAAGAGGCTTCCCAAGACCAATATCCACCAGAGTCCCAACCATATTTCTGACCTGATGATGAAGGAATGAACGGGCCGAGAAATAAAAACTGATCATGTCTCCGTTTTTTTCGATACGGATTTCATCTATGGACTTTACCGAAGACTTGGCCTGACACTCGGTCGATCGGAAAGAATTAAAATCATGCAGGCCGATTAATTTTTTCGATTCAGAAACCATTCGATCAATATCAAGCGGACGCGGCACCCACCAAACGCGGTCGGCAAAAATTTTCGGCGGCGCGCGACGGCCCAGCACGTCATAGCGATAGTGACGCATAGTCGCAGAAAAACGCGCATGGAAACCTTCGGGAACTTCGCGCGCTTCCAGCACAGCCACCGGAGAATGACGCAGATAAAAATTCAGCGCGGCGCGGATGCGCTCCGCATCCTGATTCTTTTCAATATCGAAATGCGCGGGCATACGCTCGGCATGAACTCCGGCGTCGGTGCGACCGCATCCGACCACGCTTACGCGCTCGCCGCAGAATTTAAATAAAGCCTCCTCGACCAATGACTGCACGGACGGCCCCTGCTCGTTTTTTTGAAAGCCTATAAGACCGGTTCCAAAATATTCCAAGATCACAAGAACTCGCATTTTCCCCTCTGCCCGTTCATGAAATCCGTCCAAGACATAATATTTTTTCCCGCCGGCCGCACAAGTTCGATTTCAAGTTTTCCATTAATAATTTTTGTTTTAATAATCCGAACGTCTATTCCGTTTATCTTAGTTTTTCCACCTATAGCACGAATAGAATCGTGTATCTGTTGCGGGGTTTTTTTCCAATCAATAATAATATTTTCACCTATTTCTTTCCTTGCGTAAGTGGGCTTGCCCAGCTGCGGCGCAAGAGGATACGCGGATGGATCGGCCAGCAACTTGACCAGCATACCGGCCGCAATACCGCTTGCCTTGATTCGAATTTCCTCGGTGGTTTCGTTTTCAAGAATCGGAAATTTTTCGCAACTATACAGATCGCCCTCGTCCAATCCCAAAGCCATTTTCTGCAAGCAGACGCCGCTTTCCTTATCTCCGTTCATAATGGCGGCGGCAACAGGATGCGCGCCGCGATAAGCCGGCAGCAGGCTGTAATGCACATTGATGCAAGTGGCAAAATCCAAAACGTTTTGCTTTAATATCACACCATAGGCCACTACGACTATGTAGTCCGGCCTGGGCAGTTTTTCTATTTCATTTATGTCGGTATAGACCGGAATATTTTTTTCCTCGGCCCAGATATGCACGGAAGATTTGGTAAGAACCTGCTTCCTGCCGACGGGTTTCGGAGCGCGAGTAAAAACGGCAATAATTTCATGAGCCTCGGCCAGCTTATCGAAAATCGGGCGGACAAAATCCGGGGTTCCCATAAGGATAAGTTTCATGACGCGGCGGCCTTTTTAACTTTCGACATGATCATGGCGCGTTTTAACGAGCTGACGCGATCTATGAACAGAACGCCCTCCAAGTGATCGAATTCGTGCTGAATCACGCGCGCCTTAAAGCCATCAAAAATTTCATCGTGCAGGATTCCGTTTTCGTCGGTCCATTTCACCCGCACGGATTCCGGCCGGGTCAGATGCGCGTATACCGGGCCATCAGGACCCAACACCGAAAGACATCCCTCCTCCATGGAAATTTTGTCGTCGGAAAATTCAGAGAGTTCGGGATTGATCATCTTCAAAACTTCGATACCGCGATCCGGCCGCATCACAATAACCCTTTGCGACACTCCGACCTGAGGAGCCGCCAAACCCGCGCCCTTGGCCGCGAACATGGCGTCCGCCATAGCGTCCAGCAGAGCGTAATCAACGATATCCACCCGGGCGGCCTTCTCTCGAAGCACCGGATCACCCACTTGCAAAATCGCAATGTTATTCTTCATATTCTATCGCTATCTTTTTGTTGCTTGGAATCCCGCTGTCCTTCCTTATCTTTTCGAATTTCGCGGACAAGTTGTCGCGGCCGTCGGCAAGCTGCCCCAAGGCCTCGCGATAATTTTTCTGCGCCGTATCCAGGTTCGCTCCGACGGTTCTAAAGGTCTCGGTAAAGACGGCGTATTTTTCCCAAAGTTTGTTGACTTTGTCCACCACAAGCTCGACGTTTTTGTCGCGCTTGTCTATCTTCAGCATAGTGTCGATCAACCTCATCATCGGGAAAAGCAGGCTAGGAGTAACAAGCGCAACGTTGTTCCTGAAGGAATACTGATAAAGGTCCGGAGCTTCTTCCAGCGCGGCAAGATAAGAATGTTCCAAAGGCATGAACATAAAGACATAATCCAACTGCGAATTTTTAAGCTTGCCCTGATAGTCCTTCTCGCCCAAAGCATCGATATGTTTTTTTGTTGCGGCGACAAATTCCCTAATGTGTTTTTTCTTTTCAACTTCGCATTCGGAATTCACAAAAGACATATAACTTTCCAACGACAGCTTCGAGTCGATTATCACGCGGCGATCATTCGGAAGATTCAATACGTAATCCGGACGGACGCCTTTTCCGTCTTCGCCGCGCGAAAATTCCTCTTTGGAATATTCGCGGCCTTCCGTAAAGTCCAGGATTTCGAAGATACGCTCGATCTGGAATTCGCCCCAGTTGCCCTGTTGTTTTTTATGCTTCAAAGCATTAGCCAAGTCGCTTGCCTCTTTCTGAAGCGCGCCGCTCTGCCTGATCATGTCGTCCATGTGCTTGGCAAAGCTGGTTTTATTTTCGACCGAGTCCTTCATAATGTCCTTGATCTGCTTGTCGAATTCGGCCTTCAAATCGACCATCTGCTTTTGGAAGGGATCCAAAACCACGCTCAGCTTTTCCTGCTGGGCAGCAGCCACGGATTTTTTCTGATGCTCGAGAAGATCAGCCGATATAAGTTTAAACTGGTCGGCCATCTTGGAATTCACCGCGCGGTTTTCGGCGTCCAGCGCGGCGCATTTCTGCAGCATAACCTCGTACCGCTTCTGCGCGTACATGCGCCCGATAAGAAATCCTACCACCAAAGAAACAATTCCGACCAGCACCAGTTCCATTTACAACCCCTGCGTTTTGGCTTCGATTTTGTTTTTCATATCTTTTATGAATTCATCCAGCTTGATACCATTAATCTGCTTGTTATCGCGGGTACGGATCGACACGGTCCCTTCGGCCATTTCCTTTTCGCCGACAACTATCATGTACGGAATCTGCTGCATCTGCGCATCGCGTATACGTTTCTGCATAGAATCCGACGAGTACATTTTTTCAATACGCACCCCTGAAAGCGAAGCTGCGATTTTATCCGCGTAATCGTGCATAGATTCCGAAATCGGAATAATCGCGATCTGCACCGGCGCGATCCACACCGGGAAACGCCCAGCAGTATGCTCGATCAAAACGCCAAGAAAACGTTCAAGACTTCCGAATATCGCGCGGTGCAGCATGATCGGACGTTTTTTCTCCCCGTCTTTGTCGACGTAATGAAGATCAAACCGTTCGGGCAGATTCATATCGAACTGCAAAGTTCCGCACTGCCAATCGCGACCTATGGCATCCTTCAAAACGAACTCCAACTTGGGTCCGTATATCGCGCCTTCACCCTCGAATATTTCATATTCGAAGCCGCCTTTTTTCAAAACGTTCTCAAGCGCGGCTTCGGACGCGTCCCAAACCTCGTCGCTTCCAAGACGCACTTCAGGCCTAGTGGAAAGTTTTACGCGCACTTGATTTGCGTCGAATCCAAAGTCCTTGTAAGTGTCCATTATGAAGTCCATGACTTTTATGCATTCGTCCTCGATCTGATCCTTCGTACAGAAAATATGCGCGTCGTCCTGAACGAATTCACGCACTCGCAAAATACCGTTCAGCGCGCCGGAAGACTCGTACCGGTCGACCTTTCCGAACTCGGCGATTTTCATAGGCAGATCGCGGTACGATTTAATACCCTGCTTGAATACAAGCATTCCACCCGGACAGTTGACTGGTTTCACCGCGAATTCTCCGTCTTCATCACGAACTTTGGCATAGTACATATGCTCGGCAAACATGCCCCAATGACCGGAAGTTTCAAACATCTTTCTGGTATTAACGGACGGAGTTCCAATTTCCACATAGCCCGCCTCTTCCTGCTTGGCGCGCATGTGTGAAATCATATTCTGAAACAGAGTCCAACCTTTGGGATGCCAGAACGGAGCACCGGGAGCATACTCGGGCTCGAAGTGAAAAAGATCCTGCGCCGCAGCGATTTTTTTATGATCGCGTTTTGCGGCCTCCTCCATCATCAACAGATGCGCGTCCAGTTCGGCCTTGGTTGCAAAAGCATCGACATAAATACGCTGAAGCATTTTATTTTTGGAATCGCCTTTCCAATAAGCGCCGGCCACGCTGCGAATTTTCCACGAGTCGCGCGGAAGCTCCTTTGATGAAGCAACGTGCGGCCCGCGGCAAAGATCGACGAAATCGCGGAATTTATAAACTCCGATTTCATCGCCCGGAATTTCGCTTATCCATTCAATCTTGTAGGGCTGATCCTTAAAAAGTTCCAGCGCTTCGGACTTCTTAATATTTTTTTGTTCGAACCGGCCGTCGGATTTCATCAGGTCCTTCATTTCCTTTTCTATTTTGGGAAAATCTTCCGGGACAAAGCGATGATCAAGATCAAAGTCGTAATAGAATCCGGCGTCGATCGCGGGACCGCCCGCGAATTTAGCGCCTGGATATAATTTCTGCACCGCTGCGGCAAGCACATGAGCCATCGAGTGGCGTATTATCTCTATATCATAAGACATTTTTTAGTTCCTTTTTTATTGTTTTAATTTTACTTTTGTTTTTATAGCTTTGCAATGAAAAATCGCCCGGATTGCTCCGGGCGATTTATATGCCTTTTTACAGGCAATCAGCTTCCCGAAGCGCGGCGACGTATAGTCGGCGTCTTAGTCGCACCCGTAGTCGTAGCTTTGACTCCGGAATCTTTGGCGACCTTAGCGGCAGCCTTTTTCGGCGCGACAGCCTTGGAATCTTTCGCTTCTTTCTTTTCTTCCTTTTTCTGACCTGCGGCCTTGGCGGCGACATCGCGGTCGACAAATTCAATTATCGCCATCGGAGCGGCATCTCCATAACGGAATCCGGCTTTCAACACCCGGGTATATCCTCCCGGACGCTTGGCATAACGCGGGGCCAAAACTTCGAATACTTTTTTAACCAAAGTCTCGTCTCGCAAAAACGCATTTAAGTTGCGGCGGTTGGCGACATTGTCGACACGCGCATTTGTGATTATTTTCTCGACGATCGAGCGAAGGTCTTTGGCTTTAGGCAAAGTAGTCTTGATCTGCTCGCGCTGGATCAAGGCTTTTGACAGTCCAAGAAACAAGGCCTTTCTGGCATTGTGATCGCGGCTGAATTTACGTCCTGACATTTTATGTCTCATATTCGCTCCTTTTGCGTTTCTGCCCCACTTGGGGGATTATACATAGCCAAAGCCTGACTTTCAGCACCTTGGACATTATTAGTTCGCAAGGATTTTAACCCACCCCCGCCAAAAAGTCAACTATTCTTTGCTTTGATAAACACAGGCAACCGCCTTCCATTGTAATTTTTATATTGACAAAATGAATATTTACATTATCATGTAATCAAACAAGAGGAATGCAATGCCTACAAGAATAACGACCATCGACGGAATTAATTACTTGGAATACGTACACCCGACAGACATCAACCCCAACGGCGTGTATTTTATTCCCAAAGATGTAAACGTAATACGCGGTTACGCTTTCTGTGACTTTAAAGAAGATTCAGATTTTGTAATAGATTTTGAAGAAAAATCCAATCTGAGAGAAGTTGAATACGACGCTTTTCGCAGAACAGGAGTTACAAGCATATCACTTCCGTATAGCGCTCCGCTTACCATAACTTTGGTTAGTTATTGCAAAAAATTGAAATATATACGTCAGGCGGATTGCGATAAATTCAACGAAACGTTTTTCGAAGTAAAAAAACTATGCGGAAAGTTATTCATAACTGAAGACGAAAAAATTATCTGCGAAAACATAAAGCTACACAAAGCATTCCATATAGAAACTTCAAACGGACGACTTGAAAAAGGCAGAGAGGTAGCAATAGCACAAGATACAAATTCCGGAAAAACCTATCAAAACCCACACCCGGAAATAGCTAAGGCCGGACTTATTCACACGATGAATCCAAACGATCCGCAAGTGGAAGAAAAATTCAAAGGCATGGATTTTTTAACAGCGATGGATTTTCAAACCGCTTATAGCCTCTGCCATAAAGCCGTGTATATATCCAGCTTGAGCGAAGAAGAAAAAGAAATCGTAGACGATTTTTTCGAGGAAATGCTGGACAATAATATTTCAGTCGGAAATATGTCGTTCAAGGAACTAATATGCCTGTCCAACCTAACCTTATCGAAAATCTACGCAAATCTTATCTGCCTTGCGGAACTCAAATACGGAAAAGAAAGCAAAATGCTCAATACGGATTGTAGAATCTGCCATAATAACGACAAACATCGAAGCAATAAATGCCCCGCAGTAATCGCCGCCACAAAATGGAAAATAATCTAAAAATTAAAAACCAACCTGCCCTGGCAAACGCTACATAAATTTAACCGGCTCTATATTTATATCGTCAAAATTTCCGCAAGCGTTCGGAATATCTTTTATATATTCGGGCTTGCCCATCATGTCTTACAATATCAGCCGCTGCGATCTGTAATGCCCTTCTCGGTATTTTTTAGATTGACAAAACGTCTAGGGGGGGGGTAGTATCGACTTACTAAATGACCAAAGGAGCCTGGCTATGTCCTCACAAATAGAAAACAACACCCTTATACTTGCGGACCCGTCGGATATGATAAGCGGCACATACATTGTCCCAAGAGATGTAACGCACTTCGCTTACGACGCGTTCAAAGGATTCGGAACAAATCTCGAGTTTGCGTTAGACGCAAGCCAAAGCAACCTGCGCGATATGTCCCTTGCTTTGAACTATACGGGCGTCACCAGCATCACGCTTCCATCATCAACCCAAATATCGATCAAGGACATTTCAGATTGCAGAAAATTGGAACACATACACCATATCAGCGCAAATGCCTCGTACGAGCAGACATTCAATACAAAATACATAAACGGATCGCTTCTTATTGTCATAGAACAAACAAAAGTCGCAGACACGGAAAACATGACGGCCTATTCCGTACACGATATGAACGACAAATACGGACGTATAATCAAAGAAGGATCCATGGCATATCTTCTTATAGAAGATTCGAAATACGGAAGATATGAAAGAAAGAACCATGACAAAGCTTCGGATACAATGATAGCCGAACTGAAATATCTCCGCATTTTGGACTCCGAGCGAACCATGGAAAATTTTATAGAAAACGGAACATGGAGTTTCGAAGTAGTTTACAACATATGCCGCGCCGCTTCCGGCGATTATGAAGCAACCGCGCGCTTTTTCAAAGAACTCGATTACAACGACGTTTCCATATACGACCTGAATTTAAAAGGGCTTTTCTGCATGACAAATCTTATACGTTCGCCTTTTTATGACATACTTGCAAAATTTTACGGAGACTACGCCAAGGATTCCGGAAATCTTGCGCATCTGGACTGCAAGAAATGCGAGGATAAATACAAGCAGCTTGATACCAAACAAATGAAAATTTGCCCAATAATTAAGCATGCCGCAGAATGGAATTTCAGATAAAAACCCGGTTTAATAAAAGTCAAATTTTTATAAAGAAAAAGACCGCCCTTTCGGGCGGTTATTTTTATTTATACGGATTCTCGAACTTGCGAGAGAGTTCCGCGATATTCTCGGGCGGCCAGCCAGGAACTTCCATGCCAAAAGTCAAACCCATGGCTTCCAGCTGCGCCTTGATTTCGTTCAAGGACTTGCGGCCAAAGTTCGGAGTCTTCAACATATCGTTCTCGGTCTTCTGAACCAGCTCGCCGATATAGTTGATCTTGTCGTTCTTCAAGCAGTTATTCGCGCGAACGGACAGTTCCAATTCATCGACGTGCTTCAGCAGCTTAGGATTGAACGGCAAGCTTGCGATCAGGCTGTCCTTTTCATCCTTTACTTCTTCTACGGTCGTGTCTTCGAAATTGATGAAGGGATTCATCTGATCGCTGACTATGCGCGCGGCGAACGCCACGGCGTCTTCCGGCGACACCGTTCCATTGGTCTTGACATTCATAACCAACTGGTCGAAGTCAACCCTTTGCCCTACGCGCGTTTCGGACACTTCGATCGCGACGTTAAGAACCGGAGAGTAAATGGAATCAACGGCGATGAATCCGATCGGATCGCCTTCGGCGGCGTTCTGCTCGGCGGGAACATATCCCTTGCCCAATCCCAGGTTGATCTCCATATTCAAGGACGATCCTTCGGACATATGGCAGATCACGGCGTCTTTGTTCACGACTTCCAAACCGCTGGAACATTCGATCATTCCGCTGGTTACAACCATCGGGCCCTTCGCCTTCAAAGTCGCTTTAAGATTCGTGTCGGTCTCGGCCTTGAAATAAACGCCCTTAAGATTCAAGATTATATCAGGCACGTCTTCGCGAACTCCGCTTATCGAAGAGAACTCGTGCTGAACGCCGTCGATGCGGATCGAACGCGGAGCGCAACCCTGAAGGCTGGACAGCAGCACGCGGCGAAGCGCGGTGCCTATGGTGTTTCCAAAACCCTTCTCCAAAGGTTTCGCGGTTATAGTCGCAAGGTTCGGATTGTCGACATTAACTTTTATTTCCAGTTTTTTCGGCTTGCTTAAAGTAGTCCAGTTTTTTTCGATCATTCCAAATCCTTTTGTTAATTAATAAAACAATTGTCATCCCGGGCAAGCGCCAAGCGCGCGACCGGCAATATCCGGCCGCCTAAACGCGGCGCACTTTCTTCGCGCGGCATCCGTTGTGCGGAACGCGCGTCGTATCCGTTATAGAATTCACAGTGATTCCGGCGTTGCCAAGTCCGCGCACGGCGGCCTCGCGTCCGTTACCGGGGCCGCGCATAAGAACATCGACGGTTTTGACACCCATGTCGGCGGCCTTCTTGGCAAGACTCTCGGCGACGATGGTGGCCGCGTACGGAGTCGATTTCTTGGCGGATTTGAATCCCGCCGCGCCCGAAGTTCCCCAGCACAAAACCTGTCCCGACATATCGGTCAAAGTTATGCGGGTGTTGTTAAAGGTGGCAAGCACATGCGCTATCGCATGCCCCACCTTTGTGCGCACTATTTTTTTCTTTGTTGCTTTCGCTGCTTTTACTGCCATCTATTTAGCTCCTAATTATTTACCCTTTGAAGACGCGCCGGCGACAGCCACGCGCTTGCCCTTTCTTGTGCGCGCGTTGGTGCGCGTGCGCTGCCCGCGAACCGGCAAGCGGTTCCTGTGGCGAATTCCGCGGTATGCCTTAAGGTCCTGAAGACGCTTGATGTTCATTGCGGTTTCTTTTCTTACGTCGCCTTCGACTTTCAGGTTCTTTTCTATATAATTGCGGATATTGATTATGTCCGCGTCGGTAAGATCCTTGGTCCTCAGTTCCGTCTTGAATTTCAAGGCCTTGCAGATCTGTTTCGCTCGGACGGGGCCTATGCCATAAATATAAGTAAGGCTTGTCTCGATTCTTTTTTCTGTCGGGATATTAACACCAGCTATACGTGCCAATTTACGCTCCTTTTTATTAGTTCGGCTATTGTAACCGAAATATGGGGAAAGTCAATAGGATATTGGTTTTTTATACCCTAAAGCGCCCTCTCCTGTTTGCTTTCTTGATCACGGAAGCATACTGCTTGGCGATCAAATGAGATTGTATCTGCGTCATAGTGTCAAGCGCGACACCGGCGACGATTAAAACCGAGGTTCCGCCGATCATAATCGGCACTCCGAACTGTGCGTTAAGCACGATCGGCACCACGCAGACCGCGACCAAGTACAATACGCCTATTACGGTTGTGCGGGATACAAGATTGTCCAGAAAATGCTGGGTCTGTTCGCCCGGGCGGATTCCCGGAATATATCCGCCGTTGTTTTTCAGCTGGTTTGCGGTGTCTTCGGAATTGAATATAACGGCGGTCTGGAAGAACGCGAAGAACGCGACAAGCAATGTGAACAAACCTATATAGGACCAAGTGCCATAAGTAAAGAAAGCAAGCAGCTGCTGAACATAAACGTTGTCGCTGGTGGCGAATTTTCCGACGAACGCGGGAAGCATCATAATGGACGACGCGAATACAGGACCCATGACTCCGGACATATTGACCTTAAGCGGCAAATACGAACTGCTGGCCTGCGCAGCGGCCCCGCCCATGGCGGCCGTCTGACGCGGATATAGGATTTGAATGCGCCGCTGAGCCTGCTCGAAGAACGCGATCAAAGCGATAATTCCTATGACGAAAGCGATAATCAATATCATCATGAAAGGAGAAATCTGCCCTACTCCGCCCAGCTCAAGCAAGCGGATAAGCCCGCCCGGAACTTCGGCAATTATACCCGCCATAATAAGCAGGGACGCGCCCTGACCTATGCCGCGGGCGGTGATCTGTTCGGCCAGCCACATGACGAAAGCGGTGCCTCCGACCAGAGCAATGACGGTGGAAATCTTAAACCCAAGACCAGGATTTATAACCGCGAATTGACCGTTTACCGGAGCCATAGCCTCGAGACCCGAAGCCACCGCCCAAGCCTGAACGGCGCAAAGCACCACGGCAAGATAGCGGGTGTACTGGTTGATTTTTATGCGGCCGGATTCGCCTTCTTTGCGAAGTTCGGCCAGACCTTTGGACGTAGCGGTAAGAAGCTGTATTACGATGCTTGCCGAAATGTAGGGGAATATATTCAAAGCCATAATGCTCATACGCGACAAGCTTCCACCCGAAAAAGCGTCGAACATACCCATCAACCCGAAGTCGCCCTGGAACAAGTGCATAACGGCGGACGCGTTGACGCCCGGCAAAGGTATAAATGAACCTATGCGATAGATCAGCAAGGCAAGAAGCGTGAACACTATCCGCTTTTGCAGATCCGACATCTTAGAAAAGACTCCGTTAAACAGACTCATTACTTCTTAACCGCTTTTTTCTTCACAACCTTTTTCGCAGCGGGCTTTTCGGCCTTGGCTTTTGGTTCTTTCTTGGCCGGAGCCGCGATGGATCCGCCAGCTTTTTTAATAGCTTCCTCGGCGGATTTGGTCCACTTGACGGCTTCGATTTTCAAAGCCTTGGTAAGTTTACCCTCGCCAAGGACTTTCAATCCGCCTTCGGCGCGATTAATAAGCCTTGCGGTCTGCAAAGCGGCGACGTCAATAACCTTGTCCGCGACAAGCTTTTTTTCTTCAATCGCTTTTTCGATTTTTCCGATATTGATTTCGGCGAAATTCTTGCGGAAGATGTTAAAGAATCCGATCTTGTTCAAGCGGCGATAAATCGGCGTCTGACCACCTTCGAAGGTGCGCACGCCGGAAGTTCCTGAACGGGCTTTCTGCCCCTTGTGTCCGCGGCCGGCGGTCTTGCCCTTGCCGGAACCCATTCCGCGCCCGACGCGCTTTTTGCCGGGACGTGAACCCAAGTTATCGCACAATGCGTTAAGTTTAGCCATTTACTTTCTCCTTTTATTCCCTATTAAGCAACTTTAACATAGCTTTTATTAAAGTGACTTACCCGTTTATCCAAATTCAGCCGAACCGCGTTAACGCCGTGCGCATAAGTATTCTGCGCGAACAGAGCGGGCTGTCTACCAGCGGATTTATTGGAACCCTGCACAACCGTAGGCTTCTGCGCGCAAGCAATATGCGTCTGCCTGTTCACAAAGCCCTGCGAAGATTCCTCTATTCCGATTTGGATATTTTCATTGGAAGTATAATTGAAATCACAAGTCGCTTCAGCAAGCTTTGCAACTTTGGGTTTTCCATTTTCGATTCTTGATACCCTCCTCTTGGAAGCTTTGGCAGCATTGGCCAAACGCACGCGAGTAATATCCGCTATGATCGTCGCGGCCTCGGCCGACAACCCTACAAGAAGCTCGGCATTATCAAGCATGACTTCCTTGGCTTTTCTGGCATTGGCCCTTGCAATCTTTACGACTTTTTTACTGTCCGCCAACACTTCGGCTATAGCCTCCTTGCGCGGCGCGGCCTTTTGAATGAAGGCTACCAAAAATAAAATTTTGTGACAGTTCAACAAATTGATCGACTTATGATTTTTCAAATCATTAATCATCTTGACTGCATTCCTGATGGCTTTCGACAGCCTTTCGAATTCTTCGCTCAGCTTCGCGACTTCGTTTTCCATGTACGGATTTACGAAAATCTTTTTCTTGTCTTTGCGACGAAGTTTTTTGCGCGTTTCCCTTGCCGTGCCCTTGATATTATAAACCGCCTCTTCTTCATCTATAACATCGTCAGTTTCCATGTCATAGAATTTTTTAATTTTCAGCGGCTTTTCATCAGCGCCTTCATACCTTTCGTTATATTCCTGCAACTGGACATAAGCCTCGACCGCATACCCATCTTCGTATGCGCGTTCGTTTTTATATTGTTCAACTTCATTGTATGAAGATTCTTCATGACAGCTCCAGCCGGAGTTTACTATATCACCGCTTTTGTGATCAAAGTCGCCGCGCATAACGCCAATCTGTTCATCAGCATTAACGGCTATTTCGATTTTTTCTTTGCCTGCCTGCTGTGTTTCATTCCATATATCAGCCAATATAACTTCGACTTCATTATAAACATTCGACTTAAACATTTTACTTTTCCTGTTTTGTACTACATTCTCTATCTTTTTACGATTTTTTATTATTCCTCTACCTTTATAAGGTGCGCGACTTTTTTAACCATTCCAAGAACCGACTCGGTCGCGGGCAGTTCCTTGGATTTCGCGATGCGTCCAAGACACAAAGCGGCCAGAACTTTCTTCTGCTTTTCCGGAACACCGATGCTGCTTTTAACCTGAGTAACTTTAATCTTCTTCATTTTTTCCTCTCTTATTCAGCGGTGACTTCCGTCGCGGATTTTCCATCGCGCGCGGCGATTATATCAACCACCGGCTTGCCGCGGCGAGCCGCCACGGTTTTGGGCGAATTCATTTTCGCAAAAGCTGCGAACACTGCGCGCACAACGTTGTACGGATTGTTGGTACCCTTGGACTTGGACACGACGTCCGTCACGCCCAAACATTCGAACACGGCTCTCAGCGCTCCGCCCGCGATGACTCCGGTTCCCTGAGAGGCCGAGCGGATGACAACCTGTCCCGCTCCGAATTTCGCGGACATATCGTGGTGCAAAGTGCGACCTTCCTTCAAAGGCACATAGATCATGGCGCGCTTGGCCGCCTTGGTGGCCTTCTGAACGGCGGCCTGAATTTCCAAAGCCTTGCCCAAGCCGAATCCTATCTTTCCGGCCTTATCTCCTACTACGACCAAAGCCGAGAAAGAAAAGTTTTTTCCACCCTTAACTGTTTTCGACACGCGGTTGATATGAACCAGCTTGTCGGTCAGATTGTCGCCCTGCATATTGTTTTGCATTCTTGCCATTTTCATTTACCCTTTGTTAAAACTTAATTCCACCTTCACGGCACGCGTCGGCCAAAGCCTTGACTCGTCCGTGATACTTGTAGGCTCCGCGATCGAAATACACATCGCCCAATTTCATTTTCTTGGCGCGTTCAGCGAAAGCCGATCCGACAGCCTTTGCTCCATCGACCGTCCAGCCCTTGCCCTTGAATCCCTTCTCGCAGCTGGAAGCCGAACATAAAGTGCGGCCCTTGACGTCATCGACGGCCTGAACATATATGTGGCGTCCCGTGCGGTGGATCGAAATACGAACCTTGCCGTGGTTGTTGCTTTTCGCCGCAAAGCGGTTTCTTTTCAGGCGGCGAGTAAAGGTGTCTAACTTAAGCTTCATTTTATTGTCCTCGTATTATTTCTTCTTGCCTTCTTTGCGGCGCAGAGTTTCGTTCTTATAGAATATGCCCTTGCCCTTGTATGGTTCGGGTTTTCTGACGCGGCGCACAGTATCGGCGAACTGTCCGACTTTCTGCTTGTCGATTCCGACTATATTGAACTCGGTCGGAGCGACGATTTCGACAGTAATTCCGGCAGGCAGCGGCATAACTACGTCATGCGAATATCCCGCGACAAGAACCAAGTCCTTGCCCTTGACCTGCGCTTTGTATCCGACGCCCTTCATGGCCATTTCTTTTTTAAATCCAACCGAAGCGCCTTCAACGGCGATCTTGATGTTCCTAGTCATGGCGCCCCACATTGCGCGCGAGGCCTTGTCTTCGGCGTCTTTCGGAGTAACGATCACTTGATTGTCTTTTATTTCTACGTTAACCAAGTCGGAACTTTTGTGCGTCAAAGGCACTTCGTTTGTTCCCTTCGGCCCTTTCACTACGATCGCCGCATCGGTCTTGGAAACGGTGGTTCCGCTTGGTATGTTGACCGGGTATTTTCCTGCTCTTGACATTTTGATCTACCTTCTTTTCTTTTTATATCACCTGGCACAATACTTCGCCGCCAAGGTTTTCCTTGCGCGCCTTGTAATCGGCCATGATCCCCTTCGGAGTGGACACGATAACGACGCCCAAACCGTTCAAGACTTTTGGCAGTTTGGTTGATTTGGAATAGACGCGGCGTCCGGGTTTGGACACTATGCGTATTTCCTGTATGGCGCCAACGCCCTGAACGTATTTAAGATCGACGATCAGTTCGGATTTCGCGTCGGTTATTTTTTTCAGCTTAAAGCCTTCTATAAAACCCTCGTCCTTTAAGACGCCAAGTACGTTCTGACGCAAGCTGCTGGCGGGCATGCCCACCTGCTCCTTTCCTGCGTTCTGGGCGTTGCGGATACGTGCTATCATGTCGCCGATTGGATGTGTGAATGACATATTTTTGCCTCTTTATTTAATCTTTTGTTTATTACCAGCTGGACTTGCGTACGCCCGGCAGCTTTCCTTCCGACGCCAAAGTCCTTACCTGCTGGCGGCACAGTCCGAACTGACGCGAGAACCCGCGCGAACGACCGGTGATCGCGCAGCGGTTACGAACGCGCGAAGCGGCCGAGTTGCGCGGAAGCTTTGCCAGCTTTTTCATAGCCTCGATGCGCTCCTCCGGGGTCGATTTCAGCGACATCTTGGCCTTCAACGTCTTGCGCGTCTTTGCCTTCGCCTCGACCATCTTCTTTATCTTTTTTTGTTTTTCCATCAAGGATGTTTTAGCCATTTCTTTTCCTTATGTTTATTTAAGCACAAGCGGCAGGTTGAATTTCGTCAGCAGCAGCAAGGCTTCCGCATCTGTCTTCGCGGTGGTGCCGATCACTATGTCCATTCCGCGGATAGAATCCATTTTATCAAAATCGATTTCGGGAAATATCAAATGCTCTTTTATTCCGAAAGCATAATTTCCGCGACCGTCGAATTTGGATTTGGACAATCCCTGGAAGTCCTTGATGCGCGGAAGCGCAACCGTGACAAGTCTGTCCAAGAAATCGTACATGCGCGCGCCGCGCAAAGTAACTTTTGTACCGATGGGCTGACCCTGCCTAAGGCGGTAAGTCGCGATGGATTTTTTCGCGACGGTAGTCACGGGCTTCTGCCCCGAAATAGCGGTCAGATCCATGATCGCGGCGTCCAACTTTTTCTTGTCCGCGGCGGCCGCGCCCACACCCATGTTAAGAACGATCTTGGTCAGGCGCGGAACGGCCATATCATTCTCGTATCCAAACTCTTTTTTCAATTCCGGAACGATCTTATCCAGATAAATTTTTTTCAATCGACTTACTTCTTTTGGCATTTCTTAGCTCCGTTAATTATATTTCCGAACCGGATTTTTTTGCGACGCGGACTTTTTTACCATCCTTGACCTTGTACCCCACCTTTGTCGGCTTGCCGCCCTTGGGGTCGATCAGCGCAACGTTGGACACATGGATAGAACGTTCGACCTCCTCGATGCGGCCGGGTTTTTGTTCGGTCGGTTTGATGTGCTTTTTGACTTTGTTCACGCCGGACACTACAACGCGGGACTCTTTGGGCATAGCCGTTATGACCTTGCCCTTGACGCCCTTGTACTTTCCCGATATGACGATTACTTCGTCGTTCTTTTTGATCTTCATTTTTTACGCCTCTTATATGACTTCCGGTGCCAAAGACATGATCTTCTGCACATCGTGCTTGTTTCTTGTTTCGCGCGCTACCGGCCCGAAGATACGGGTTCCGATCGGCTCCAAATTTCCCTTATTGACCAACACGACCGCATTGTCGTCAAATCGTATAACCGATCCGTCGGCCCGTTTGACGTCGTATTTGACACGAACTATTAGGGCGCGCTGGACTGTACCTTTTTGAACTTTACCGCGCGGTATGGCATCCTTGATCGCGACGACTATTACGTCGCCGATCGAGGCATAACGGCGGTGCGATCCGCCCAAGACTTTGATGCACTGTGCCTTTCTGGCGCCGCTGTTGTCCGCAACATTCAAAATTGTTTCATTCTGTATCATATTTTATGTTCCTTATTATTCGGCGGCTTCCGCTGCAGTCGTAACCGTGGTGTCCTTGGCGCGTCCGACAAGCCCTTTGACGACCCAGGTTTTCGTTTTCGAAATCGGACGGTTTTCCTGAATTTCGACTATATCTCCGACTTTGTACTGGTTCGTCTCGTCATGAGCCTTGTACTTTTTGCTTTGCTTCACGAATTTTTTGTAAAGCGGGTGGCGGAACCTAAGGTCGACGTTCACTACGACAGTCTTGTCGTTTTTGGTCGAAATGACGTTTCCGGTCAGTATTCTTTTCGGCATCTTATGCTCCCTTTTTTGCCGCTGAAATCTTTGTAGCGGTGCGCGCGATTTCACGGCGTGTTTTCCGAACAAGATGCGTCTGCTGCAACTGACCCGCGGTCTTCCGGAAGCGCAGATTCATCTGTTCCTTTTTCAGATCGACCAAGCGGCTTTTCAAAGCCTCGCCTGTCAAATTTTCTGTCTTTTCTTTTTTTGCTGGCATCTTATCCTCGATTAGTTTGCGTGGCGAGCCACGATTTTGGTCCTGACCGGCAGCTTGGCGGCGGCCAGAGTCAAAGCCTCGTTCGCAATCGCTTCGGACACTCCGTCGATTTCGAACATGATGCGTCCGGGCTTGACGCGGCAGCACCAGTATTCTATAGCCCCCTTTCCTTTACCCATGCGGACTTCGGCTGGTTTTTTGGAAACGGGAACGTCCGGGAATATGCGTATCCAAACTCGGCCGGCTCGCTTCATGTGGCGCGATATGGCGCGGCGCGCGGATTCGATCTGGCGCGCGGTCACGCGCTCCGGGCTCTGAGCTTTTAATCCGAACGATCCGAAGGCAAGCTCGGACCCGCCTTTGGTGTTTCCGTGAATGCGCCCCTTGTGCTGCTTGCGGAATTTTGTCTTGATCGGCATCAACATTATCTGACCTCTTTATTCTTCGGGCCGCGCGCTCCGGCGGTGGCGGCGAATTCCTTCGGCGCGGACATTTCTCGGGCAAGCTTTTCCTCGTTCTTGACATCGCCGGTATAGATCCAAACTTTGACGCCTATGACTCCGTAAGTGGTCTTGGCCTGAACGGAAGCGTAATCTATATCGGCGCGCAGAGTGTGAAGCGGAATGCGGCCTTCGCGCATGGATTCGTCTCGGGCTATTTCTGCTCCGTTAAGGCGGCCGGACACGGTGATTTTGATTCCGCCCGCGCCTGATTTTTCGGCGTTCTGCATAGCCTTTTTCATTGCGCGCTTGAAGGACACGCGGCCTTCGATTTGCTGGGCGATGGATTTGGCGACCAAAGTTGCGTTAAGATCGGCCTTACGAACTTCGACTATGTTCACTATGATGGAATCGTTTTTCACCAGCCTTCTGATTTCATTGCGAAGCGCTTCGATGTCCGCGCCGTTCTTTCCGATTATGACGCCAGGCCGCGAGCTGTGAATAGTGATGACGACCTTCTTGGCCAAACGTTCGATCACTACTTTGGCAAGACCGGCCTTCTCAAGCTTCTTTTCCAGGAACGCACGAATTTTATAATCTTCCAAAAGCCATACGGCGTAATCCTTCTTGGACGCGGTCCACCGCGAGTCCGACGTCTTGTTAATCATAAGGCGGTTCGCTATCGGCGATACTTTCTGACCCATTATTTACCCTCTTTCTTTGCAACTTTTTTTGCGGCGGTTTTTTCTTTTTTCACCGGCTTTTCTGCGGCGGCCTTTTTAGGTTCCGCGGATTCCAACACAATCGTCAAGCTTGAAAACTTTTTAAGTATCGGATGAGCCTGCCCCTGTTTCTTCGGAACGATTCTCTTCATTGTTATTGCCTTTCCGACCCAAACCTCTTTGACCACCAGGCTGTCGGCGGACATTTTGTGATTCGCCTCGGCGTTTGCGACTCCGGACATCAGAGATTTTTTGACGTCCGCGCTGGCGCGTTTTTTGGACATAGTCATAACTTCGATCGCCTTTCCGGCGCCAAGTCCGCGTATCTGCGCCGCAATGAGATTCAACTTTTGCGCGCTTGTGCGGATAAGGCGGTTAAACACCCTGACCTGATTGTCGCTAAGACCGTATTTTTTAGCCATTTCTTTTTACCTTTATTATTTCTTCGCGGCGCTTGCCGTTTTGTTAGCCGCGTGGCCCTTGAAGACGCGCGTCGGCGCGAATTCACCAAGCTTGTGTCCGATCATATCCTCGACGATCATAACGGGAATGAATTTCTGCCCGTTGTGAACGTTGAAAGTCAGACCCACCATCTGCGGAATAATAGTCGAGCCGCGAGACCAAGTCTGTATCGGTTTGCGGTCGTTCGCCTCGTTCGCCTTTTGAACTTTTTTCAAAAGCGAGGGATGAACATAAGGACCTTTCCAAATTGAACGTGCCATTTTTCGCTCCTATTATTTCTTTTTCGCAACATGGCGCGAACGAATGATCATGCGCTGCGTGCGTTTATTTTTGCGTGTGCGATATCCCTTCGCGATAACTCCGGTTCTGGACACCGGAACGTGACCCTTGGACTTTCCGTTTCCTCCGCCCATCGGGTGATCGACAGGGTTCATAGCGACGCCGCGGGTGCTGGGACGTATGCCAAGCCAGCGCGCGCGTCCGGCCTTGCCAAGAACTATGTTGCGCTGATCGGGATTCGATACGACTCCGACCGTGGCCAAGCATTCGGATAGAACTTTGCGAAGTTCGCCGGAATTCATCTTGATCTGAGCATAGATGCCGTCCTTGCCCATAAGCTGAACATAGCATCCGGCGGAACGCGCCAAGGAAGCACCGGCGCCCGGATTCACTTCGACATTGTGAACTACTGTGCCGATCGGCATATTCTTCAAAGGCATGGCGTTGCCCGGCTTGATGTCGGCGGAATCGGACGAAATCACAGTATCGCCGACGGCCAGTTTCTGCGGCGCAATTATATAAGCCTTCTCGCCGTCCTTGTATTCTATAAGAGCGATAAAAGCAGTGCGGTTCGGATCATATTCCAATCGCAGAACCTTCGCCTCGACATTCTTTTTCGTGCGCTTGAAATCTATCAAGCGGTATTTGCGTTTGTGTCCGCCGCCCTGATGAGGCACGGTGACATGACCGTAATTGTTGCGGCCGCCCTTGGATACAAGCCCCTTGGTCAAAGACTTTTCCGGCGCGCCTTTGTGCAGTTCCGACTTGTCGACAAGAACCAATCCGCGGGTACCCGGCGTGTTCGGTTTATAATGTTTTAATGCCATTTTCTTCTACCCTTATATTTTGGCCATGACGTCAATTTTTTGATTATCGGCCAAAGTTACGTACGCCTTTTTGACGGCGTTCCTAACACCCGTGCGCCCCTTGAAGGTTTTAACCTTTCCTTTGGTGTTCACGATGTTGACTTTTCTCACCTTGACTTTATAGAGAGTCTCTATAGCCAAAGCTATCTCCTGCTTGGTGGCGTCGGACGCCACTTCGAAAGCGATCGCATTCGTATCGGCAAGCTTAGCCGCCTTTTCCGATATGACGGGCCTTAACAAAAGGTCAAAGCTACGAGGCGTCGCCACCAATTTATTTTCAATTTTTTTCTTTTCGACTTTCGCCATATTACGCCCCCAGCCTTTTTTCTATTCCCGCCACCGCGTCTTTTGTCAGAACCACGGTATTGTGGTTAAGTATGTCGCGAACGTTCAGACCTATGGTCGGCAGAACGTCGATGCTGCTAATGTTCGCCGCGGACTTTTTGAAGTTCGCGTCAATCGCCGCACCGCCGACAAACAAAGCCTTTGAAAGTTTCAAATTTTTCAACGACTTAGCCAAAGCGGCCGATTTTACGGCGGGCATGACTTCGGAATCTATAACGATCAGACTTCCTGATTTCGCCTTGCTTGACAACGCCATTTTCAAACCCAGCGCGCGGATCTTTTTCGGAAGGTCGATCGCGTGGGAATGAGTCTTGGGCGCAGTCATAGAAGCGGCTCCTCCGCGCTGGTGCGGATTTCTAAGCGAGCCCTGACGGGCGCGGCCGCCCTTCTTCTGATTGAAAGGTTTTTTCTTGGTGCCGGAAACGTCCGATATAGTTTTCGTCGCATGATTACCCGAACGCGCGTTGGCTTCCTGCCAAACCACCACGCGATGCAGAATATCCGCGCGCGGCTCAACGGCGTAGATCGCGTCGCTAAGCTCGATCTGTCCAACGGCTTTTCCGTCAAAATTTAAAATATCAAGTTTCATTACTCGCCTGCCTTTTCTTCTGCCGCCGGCGCGTCCGACGCAGCCACGGCCTCTTCAATTTTTTCCGCCGCCGGAACTTCTTCCACAACCGGCGCAGCTTCCTCGGCCGCCGCAGGGGCAACCGGAACCTCGGCCATCACGGTCGGAACCGGAAGATCTTTCGGCAAATCTTTTTTCATGGCGTCGGTCAGAATTATGAAGGACCCGTTCGCGCCCGGCACCGCGCCTTCGACGAATATCAGATTGTCATCCATATCATGCCCGAACACTTTCAAGTTCTGAACCGTGACGGTTTCCGCACCCATATGTCCGGCCATCTTCTTGCCTTTGAAAACACGACCCGGCCATTCGCGCATTCCGGTACCACCGATCGAACGGTGAGCTTTCAAAACACCGTGCGAAGCTTCAAGTCCCGCAAAGTTATGGCGCTTCATGGCACCCTGGAATCCTTTTCCCTTGGAAGTTCCCTGCGCGTCGATAAACTGTCCCTTAACAAAATGCTCGGCGGACATTTTCGTTCCGACCGGTATCAGACAGTCTTCTGTGACGCGGAATTCGGACATCTTGCGGAAGACTTTCACACCCTGCTTTTTTGCGGCTTCAATCTGAGGCTTCGCGGCATGTTTGTCTTTCGCCTCGCGGATACCCACCTGCACGGCGACATAGCCGTGCTTGTCATTGGTGCGCTGCCCGACGACGGTGCAGTCCCTTACGGCCAAGACCGTGACCGGAGTGGACGAGCCGTTGTCATCAAACAACCGCGTCATTCCCACTTTTTCTGTTATAAGCCCAGATCGTTTCATAATTTATGCCTTCTTATAGTTTTATCTTCACGTCAACTCCGGACGCCAAATCCAACTTCATCAAGGCATCGACGGTCTGAGGGGTTGGATTAACAATGTAGATAACGCGCTTGTGGTTGCGTATCTCGAATTGCTCACGCGATTTTTTATCGATGTGAGGCGAACGGTTGACAGTAAACTTTTTGATTTTCGTAGGCAGGGAAACAGGTCCGGCCAACTCCGCGCCCGTCCTTTTCGCAGTCTTTACGATCTCGTCTACTGACGACACCAAAATCCTGTGATCGAAGGCGTTCAGCGTAATGCGGATTTTCGAAGATAACATGACCTATTTCCCTTGGCTTACGTTTTATTTAAGTATTTTAGTTACAACACCGGCACCGACCGTGCGTCCGCCTTCGCGGATAGCAAAGCGGCTTCCTTCGGTCATGGCGATCGGCTGAATCAGCGTCACGGTGAACTTCAGGTTGTCGCCCGGCAGAACCATTTCCTTGCCTTCCGGCAGCTTGATGGTGCCCGTAACGTCGGTGGTGCTGAAGAAGAACTGCGGACGATAGTTCGAGAAGAACGCCGTGTGGCGACCGCCCTCTTCCTTCGTCAGAATATAGCATTCCGCTTCGAACTCGGTGTGCGGAGTGATCGATCCCGGCTTGCAGATAACCTGTCCGCGCTCGATATCTTCCTTTTTGGTGCCGCGAAGCAGCAATCCGACGTTATCGCCGGCATGGCCTTCGTCAAGCAGCTTGCGGAACATTTCGACGCCGGTGATGACAGTCTTCTGAGTCGGACGGATTCCAACGATTTCGACTTCCTCGCCGACTTTTACTATACCGGTTTCGATACGGCCCGTAGCGACGGTGCCGCGTCCCGAGATCGAGAACACGTCTTCGATCGGCATCGAGAACGGCTTGTCGACCTGGCGTTCCGGAATCGGAATATAAGTATCAAGGGCGTTCAGCAAATTGTCCAAAGCTTCCTTTCCAAGACCGTCGGATTTTCCTTCCAAAGCGGACAAAGCGGAACCGCGGATAACCGGAGCGTTCTCGCCGTCGAACTTGTTGGCGGTCAGCAGTTCGCGAACTTCCATTTCGACCAAGTCCAAAAGTTCCGGATCGTTGACCATATCGCACTTGTTAAGGAACACGACGATTTTCGGAATACCGACCTGGCGGGCAAGCAGAACGTGTTCGCGCGTTTGGGGCATCGGGCCGTCCGTTGCGGCGACGACCAATATCGCTCCGTCCATCTGGGCGGCGCCGGTGATCATGTTTTTAACATAGTCGGCGTGTCCCGGGCAGTCGACGTGAGCGTAGTGGCGCGTAGCACTGTTATACTCGACGTGAGCCGCCGAGATTGTAACGCCGCGTTCTTTCGCTTCGACTCCGTTTTCGATGTCTTTCACCGATTTGCCGGCCGGACCATAATTGGTAACCAACGCGGCGGTCAGAGTTGTTTTTCCGTGGTCAATGTGACCGATAGTACCCACGTTAACGTGAGGCAGTGTTCTTATATACTTTTCTTTTGCCATCTTGGTTTCTCCTTTGGCTGGTTAGTTTTTAGTTTATAATTACTTTTTGTGCTTTTTTACGACTTCTTCGACGACATTGGCCGGGACCTCCGCATAGTGCGAAAGCTCCATGTACGGGTTCGCCCTTCCCTGGCTAAGCGAGCGCAGAGTCTTGACATACCCGAACAGGGAAGCCATTGGAACATATGACTTTATTTCCTGTTCGCCGAACTGGGTTTCCATACCGTTAATTTGCCCGCGGCGCGAATTCAAGTCGCCGATAATATCGCCGACATATTCTTCCGGGGTAGTCACGGTAAGCGCCATGATCGGCTCCAAAAGCTTTGGCGAAGCTTCGGACATGGCCTCGCGGAACGCAGCGCGCGCCGCAATTTCAAAGCACAGAACGTTCGAGTCGACTTCGTGGTATTTTCCATCGACCAATGTTGCTTTGAAATCTATTGTCGGATAGCCGATTATGGGACCAGTGGCCTTGGCCATCTTGATACCCTTTTCGACACCGGGAATGAATTCTTTCGGAATCGCGCCGCCGACGACCTTGTTTTCAAACTCCTCGCCCTTTCCGGCTTCCAAAGGTTCGAATATAATTTTTACCTGAGCATACTGACCCGATCCGCCGGACTGCTTCTTATGAGTGTATTCTTTCGTGATAGTCTTGCGAATGGTTTCGCGGTAAGCAATCTGCGGCTCGCCGACATTGGCCTCGACCTTGAATTCGCGCATAAGACGATCGACGATAATTTCAAGATGCAATTCGCCGACGCCCGACAGAATGGTCTGGCCTGACTCTTGATCGGTCGAAACGCGGAACGACGGATCTTCCTTGGCCAAAGCCTGCAGTCCCAAAGCCATCTTCTCGATGTCGGCCTTGGTCTTGGGTTCGATCGCCAAATCCATGACGGTAGGCGGAATGTGAATTTTTTCCAATATGATCGGCTTGTCTTCGCTGCAAAGAGTATCGCCGGTCAAAGTATCCTTAAGACCGACCAGAACCACGATGTCGCCGGCTTCGGCCTCTTTGATTTCTTCGCGGGTGTTCGCGTGCATCAGCAACATGCGACCTATGCGCTCGCGCTTGTCGCGGGTCGAGTTATATACATAAGAACCCGACTGCAGCTTTCCGGAATATACGCGCACGAACATCAATGAACCGACAAAAGGATCGTTAGCGATCTTAAAGGCCATGGCCGAAAACGGTTCGGACGGATCGGGCTTGCGCTCGTCGGCGGTTTCGCCATCCATCTTAACGCCCCTGACCGCGGCAATATCCGTCGGAGAAGGCAGATAATCGACAACCGCATCAAGCAACGGTTGAACTCCCTTGTTTTTGAAAGAAGACCCGTTAAGAACAGGAACAAACGACTGCGAGATGGTCGCCTTGCGGATAAGCTTTTTAAGAGTCTGCGTATCGGGCTCTTTCCCTTCCATATAAGCCTCCATCGCGGCGTCGTCCTGCTCGACCGCGGCTTCGATCAGCTTAGCGCGAAGTTCGTCAGCCTTTGCTTTAAGCTCGGCGGGGATTTCGATCACGGTCGGAGCGGCGCCAATGTCGCCCTCCCAAATCAAACCCTTCATTTCCACCAGATCCACCACGCCCTTGTACTGGTCTTCGGCTCCGATCGGGAAATTTAAAACGACCGGGTTTGCACCAAGTCGTTCTCTGATCATGTCAACGCAACGGAAGAAGTCACCGCCTACGCGGTCCATTTTATTGATAAAACAGATACGCGGAACATTATAACGGTTGGCTTGGCGCCATACGGTGATAGTCTGGGACTGAACGCCGGAAACAGATTCGAACACCGCGACCGCGCCGTCAAGAACGCGGAGCGAACGCTCGACCTCCATGGTGAAATCGACGTGGCCCGGAGTGTCTATGAGATTGATGCGATGGTCGCGCCAGAAACAAGTCGTAGCGGCCGAAGTGATGGTGATGCCGCGCTCTTTTTCCTGCTCCATCCAGTCCATCGTGGCTCCGCCGTCGTGAACTTCGCCGACCTTGTACGTCTTTCCGGTAAAGAACAGAATGCGCTCGCTGGTCGTAGTTTTTCCGGCGTCGATGTGCGCCATGATGCCGATGTTGCGGCACATATTAAGAGGAACGTATTTACCGACGGCCATTTTCTTATCCTTTTATTACCAACGAAAATGGGCAAAAGCCTTGTTAGCCTCCGCCATTTTATGAGTATCGATTTTCTTTTTCAGCGACGCGCTGTTGCCATTAAGTATGTCGCGAAGCTCTCCGAACAAGCGCTCGGTCATGGAACGCTCGCCGCGTTTTTTCGCCGCGGCGACAATCCAACGCAAAGCCAAAGTCTGCTGGCGCAGGCCCGACACTTCAACCGGAACCTGATAGGTGGCGCCACCGACGCGGCGACCTTTGACTTCGACGGACGGTTTCACGGCATCAATCGCGTCAAGCAAAGCCCTCAGCTCGTCTTTATGAATCTTTTTCAACCTTTCCAAAGCGCCGTAAACGATTTTCTCGGCGACTTCCTTCTTGCCGTCCTCCATTATGGCGTTCATAAGTTTCGACACGACCTTGTTGCCGTAAACCGCATCTTCCAAAACTTCACGATGAATAGCTGCTTTGCGTCTTGACATGTCTTATCCTTGCTTTTTCTTTTTCGAACCGTACAGCGACCTGGCCTGTTTCCTGGCGGCGACGCCCTGAGTATCCAGCACTCCTCGAATTACGTGATAGCGCACACCGGCCAAGTCCGGAACACGCCCACCGCGAATTGCTACTACCGAGTGCTCTTGCAAATTATGTCCTTCTCCCGGGATATAAGCCGTAACTTCCAAACCGTTCGCCAATTTAACGCGGGCAACTTTTCTAAGCGCCGAGTTAGGTTTTTTCGGAGTCGTAGTATAAACCCTTGTGCAAACTCCACGCTTTTGCGGACAAGACTGCATAGCGGGCGTCTTTTTTCGATTCGTTTTATTAGTACGACCTTTGCGAATCAGTTGGTTGACGGTTGGCATCAATAACCCTTTGTTTTAATTTCGTTTTTACTTAACGACAAGACACCCGGACAGATTTATTCCAAGCCCAATCGCCTGGTTTATAAATCTGCTGAAAACTCTGAATTTTTCGCAGTTTTCTTGCAGTTTTCTTGTGTTTTTCACTATTGATCATTTTCGATCAAAGTGTATTAATTATAATCATGCTTCCCAAAAAGTCAAGCTATTTTCAAATATTTTCCTTAAATTTCCCATGTTTGGGACCAGAGTCCCCATATCTGCAAGCGTTTATGCTGCGCAGATATGGAGCTCTGAATTCCTAGGGATAGAGGCTTATTGAAAGCGACAGCGGAATTTTCTGTAATGGAAACAGGATTAGAAATGGAGCATTTGGAAATGATTTTCTTCGAGGTAGAGCGTTTGATAGACCTGATGCGGCTTTCGCCATACCAAGCGCATATAATCAGGAATTTTTACTACAAATACGATCTTTCCGGCTTGAAGAAAACCGGACCCGTTGTGCTTGCTCCGTACCGAAGCGAAACCTGCTCGGGCCTTCGCGACAGCATAGGGCGACTGGTCATGGGTCGTCGCGCGGACCTTATCGGATCGGACAGAATTTTGGCGCAGAACCAACGCGGCATCAAAGTCTATCCGGGCGGATTTTTCAAAGCTAGTATGTCGGGCCGCCGCTGCTACGCCGATCCTCACGGCAACGTGATTTCAGGAAAAATCTAAAGCTTTCCAAAAACTTGACCCGAAAACAAACCTATGATACAATGCGCCCAGCGTGGGCGAGTTGCCCGCGCCGAGGTGTAAGAACCTGACCACATAGCGTATCCAACCCAGGTTGGAGGGCGGCGAATATATAGAATAAGCCGCACTATGCTATGTGTAGTTCTTAACCTCCAACCACTTAGAATCTTCTGGGTGGTTTTTCATTAACCAACCGGAGGAAACTATGACGCACGAAGAAACCTGGAGAATAATGGAAATCATAGCGGAAAGAAACGGCAAGACTTTAAGCGGACTTGCAAGAATGTCCGGACTTGACGCGACCGCCATGAATCCAAGCAAAAGGCTTTCAAAATTCGGCCAAGCCCGGTGGCCCACCGTAAGAACAGTATGCAAGGTTCTTGAAGCAACTGATACCGACTTGGAAGAATTTATAGAAATTTGGCGCGCCGCCCGAAGGGAATTTAATAAAAATAAACAAAACACGGACAGTTTGACATTGCTTTAATTCCCGACAGACAGTATCATGGCATTATGAAAATACTATCCCCCGCACAAGCCTTCGACGCGCAGTTCATGCATGACCTCCTATCCCGCGACTTTGAAATCAAATCGCTTGCCCCGCCCTGCAAAAATGCAGAAAACACCTACGCCTTCGAAATAAACGGCGACACGATAGCCAAATTCCCAAGGAAAGAAAGCAAAATACAAAAGCTGGTTTTAGAAAGAGATCTTTTGAACCTGCTGCAAGGCGAAACAAACCTAAAAATCCCCGAACCAAAACTTAGCGACCAAGAATATTTTTACAGCTTTTATAGAAAGATACCCGGCGATAACATAGATCAAAACCAGCTGTCAAAACTACCCGCCGCGGCGCAACAAAAATTTTGCGAAAACATAGCCTCCTTCGTTTTTAAACTCCATTCCTTAACCGACAAGGTCACGGAAAAAATACAGCTGCCCGAATGGGACAGGTTTTTCAGAAAATATCTTAAACCGAACGAAGTATTGGAAATGACGCTAAATGATAATAATTTTTCTGCGCCAGAAAAAGAATTCCTAAAATCCTTCTATGAAAATTTTTCCCTGACCCACGACCGCGCGATCATAAAATTTTCTCACTTCGACATAATGCCGAAAAACATAGCGTTCGATTTCGACGGACAGGAAATCGCGGGCATATACGATTTCGGAGACAGCGGCATAGGCGACATACATTTCGACTTCAGCCAAATGGGACTGCATTACAATCTTGAAACATTATCGCGAATAGTCGATTATTACGAACAGCTCTCCGGCATAGAATTGGATATAAATAAAATATGGGACTATTCGTTCTGTTCTCACGCGCATTTTTACACCTACGCGCCCGACGAAGACCGCGCATCTCTGCAAGAACAAATAAAAATGCGCACATGATTAAAAAAGTCGGAAATTTAATTTTACAACACCTTGGATTTAACCAGCAGCTTGCGCATTTCATCATTAACCTTTGTAGACCACCCGCGTCCAAAGTGAGATTTCAGCCCATTGATCACGTCGGGATCAAACCTCATATCGACGCGTTGTTTAGTGACGGATTTTTTCGGGCGTCCTCGGGCCGATTTCACAGCGCGCAACCTAGCGGCGGCCTTCTTTACCCGCGCAAGCCGTTTCAATGCCGTTAATTTTTTTTCGATCGTCGTGATCGTCTTGTAGGTTTCATGCAAAGACCTGATTTTTATCCCTATTTTCTTCGGGCGCGACAAAATTTTTTTCACTATTGCCAATTTATTCTCCCCTGTTATCCGCGGAATAATTTATTGTACACACAATAAATTAAAAAATCAAGGTTGATTTTTAATATTTTATTACATATAATCAGCAGGTCCTGCACAGATTTGCGCACGGGCGTTAAAAAAAGGAATAAAAAATGAATATGTATGAATTATTGGAAAATACCGCAAAGCGTTTTCCGAACAACGTGTTTCTAACCCGCGAAAAAATCACTTACCCGCAATTTGTGGACAGGGTGCGCGCGCGGGCGACGTCGCTTTCGGCCGCGGGCGTTAAAAACGGCGATACGGTCGGGCTACTGGCTTACAACACTATGGAATGGCCTTTGACGTTGTTCGCAATATGGTATCTTGGCGGGCGCGTATTGCTGCTGGACACGAACCTTACCTCGTTCGAATATGACAATATGGCAAGAACTACCAAATGCAAAATCATAATAGCGAACAAGGATTTCTTTTACGATTCCAAAGAATTTAAATTTTACGACATCGCGACCAAAGACGGCAAAGCCGATCCAAAATTAAAACCGTTCGACAGCAAGCCGGAAGACATAGCCACCCTGTCTTTCACGTCAGGATCGACCGGAGTGCCGAAAATCGTGCCGCTTGACCATTACAACCTGGTCGGAACCGTCGAGTCTCTGGAATCGTTCAGTTATGCGTTCAATGATTCGGACATAGTGTACGGGTTCCTACCACTGTATCACGTGTTCGGATTTGCGGCCGCGATATTCCTGACTTTGAAATTCGGCGCGCAGGTACTGCTGCAACCGACGGTGGACCCAAAACTTATAATAGCGGATTTCAAAGAATTCAAGCCGCAAATCATACCGGCCGTCCCCCGAGTATTCGAGTTGTTCCGCGGGAAAATATTGGACGAATTAAAACGTCAGAAAAAACTTGGATTGGTAAGTTTCGTTTTAAAGCACAATAAATTTTTGACCAAGATCGGCTTGGGATTCCTGGTGCGTAAAATCCAAGGCAAGATCCTGGAAGTATTCGGAGGCCGCGCGCGGCTGCTTGTCGCCGGCGGCGCCGCAACCAAGCCCGAGGTCGAGGATTTCTACGCCAATTTGGGACTGCTGTTCACCCAGGGATACGGCCTTACCGAAACGGTCGGCCCGATCTGCGGCTCGCACCCGGTTCCGGGACGCATGCCTTATTCATTCGGAAAACCGTTAAAGGGCAATGAAGCGCAAATGCGCAGCGTTAACTCCGAAGGCATAGGAACGTTATGGCTGCGCGGAGCAAACGTGTTCAAAGGGTATTTGAACAATCCCGAAGCGAACAAGGAAGTATTCGACAAGGACGGCTGGTTCAACACCGGAGATTTGGTGTCCATAGACAAGAACGGCGAATACCGTTTTCGCGGGCGAAAAAAGCAAGTCATAGTGCTTGATAGCGGCAAAAACCTCTACCCGGACGAGTTGGAAGGAATGTACATAACCCTGCCCGGCGTCAAGAATGTCGCGGTATTCGAACATACGGTAAAAGACAAAACCGTGGCCTACGCCGTGTTTTCCGTCGAAGAAGGTGTGAACTTGGCGTCGCTTGGCGCGCATATAGCGGACGCAAATAAAAAAGTCGCCAGCTATAAATGGGTAACGCACTACGCGATAACAACGGACGAACTTCCGCTAACATCGACAAAGAAAGTGCGCCACCACGTAGTGCGCGAAAAACTGATCGCGGGCGATTATCCAATCAAGAAAGAGTAAGAAAGGATTAAAAACAAGAGGGAAAAACATGAAAGTAAGAAAAAAGGTTGAAGTTTTTGGAGACTCTATACTAAAAGGCATACAGCTTGATTCCGGCATGCGCTATCATATCAACAACAACATAGACATTTCGTCGATAGAAAGCACGTATTTTTTGGATATAAAGAACTTTTCAAAATTCGGCTGCACGATAACCAAGGGATTTTCGTTAATAGATAAACGTCTAAGCGGCGACGAACCTATCTGCGACGCTGTGGTGATGGACTTTGGCGGCAACGATTGCGATTACAAATGGCACGAAATAGCCGAGCGTCCAAACGAAGAACATCTTCCAAGCACACCGCTGGATATTTTCATAGACACTTACCGCAAAGCCATCAATTTATTAAAAGAGAAAGGCATACGTCCTATTTTGACCACCCTGCCGCCCTTGGACGCGCAAAAGTTTTTCAATTGGTTCTGCAAGGGGCTGAATAAAGAAAACGTGATGAAATGGCTGGAAGACGTACAGCTTATATATCGTCATCAAGAGCGCTACTCAAGGGCCGTGGAAAAAATAGCCGCCGAAACAGGTACTCTTTTGATAGATCTTCGCGGCGCGTTTTTGAAACACCGCAGACCGGACCTGCTTTTGTGCGAAGACGGCACGCACCCGAACACAAACGGACAAAAAGTAATTACGCAAGCCTTTTTGGACTTTATAGACAACGCCAAATCAAAAGGCGATATTCGGATCAATATGGCCTAGCGAACCGCCCGACGCTTCGCGGCTTGGCCCGTCGGTTCGACCCTGCGCTCCATTACAAAAATAAAACGCCCTTCGGGGCGTTTGATTTTTGGTGAGCCAGTATTCTTTTGCTAATTTTGCCATACTTCAATTCATAAGGCAAGAAATTTATAGTCTGGCACACATGGTATGAACTTGTAACTCTTTTGCCTAAAATAAGCTTAAATCGCCGCGCTTGAATTCTGGAAATTGCTTGTATTCATTTCCATCTAAAACCGGTGGTGGCATTGCGCCATAACAACCATGCCCGCTATATTGTTTGAACCAAAATGCCTTGCCTTGCGACAATGTCCAATCGCGGATTTTGCGCGCCCAATCCGCATCCATAGGTCGTGCGTTCGAACCGGATTCACCGCCAACTATAACCCAATCTATGTCGGTTAAATCCAGCCGCGGAATCGACGATAGCAATGGCTCTAACGACAGATATCGCATTTGTGCGGGCACGGCTTTCAGGTCGTCAAGTCGGTCAATATATTTGTCGCTTTCAATCGTTATGCCTGCAACAATATGCGGCAACCATTCCAAGTGCTTAGACAGCTCACGCATACGACGCGAGCGTTTGGTTAATATTGTATATATATGCCAATCGGCACGTTTCATAATTGCAAAAACTTTCTGTATATATTCCAAGGGCACATCGTCATGAAATAGGTCGCACATGGAATCTACGAACACCAGGCGCGACTTTTTCCAATGCAAGGGCATTTCCAACCGCTCTGGTCGCAAAGTTAATTTGAATCCATTTTCATACCCGGCTATACCTTGTTCGCGCAGACGTTCCGCAATTGGCATGGCATAACAATTTTTGCACCCGTCACTGTATTTTGAACATCCGACGAGCGGATTCCATGTCGCATCAGTCCATTCAAGATTAGAATTCATAGCCATGACACGATCCTATCAATTTTATTTTGATAATTCCAGCAACATATTTTTATCAGCATGTTTTGGAGAATAACATAAAACATCGTCCGCATAATTGGCGAATTGCTCCAGTTTTGCCTGTGCAACCTTGAATCTCTTTTTATCGCGGATTATGAAAATCACATAATGGCTTGTCTTTAATGAATTTTCCATTTTGAACTTGAACGGCAGGCAATGACAATTGTCGCAAGTGCTAGTAATCATTTTAATAAATTTATTCAACACGAAATTCTCTTTATTGGCTTTTGGATTATTTGCACAAAAATCTCTTATTTCTTTTAATGTTTTAGCGTCAAATAAATCGTCAAAAATCCCTTTAATTTTATCAAAATTCATAAATCGATTAAATTGGTTAAAACTGAACATTAGTGCCATTTCGCAATTTTTATTTTGCAATGCCGTATTGATGTAATTTCTATGCATGCCTTTCCAGCCCCAAGGATCAAGAAACATAAAACAATGCTCGCTATTTAGCACTTGCGGTTTTTCCCCGGTATTGGCAACCGAAGTTGCCAAAGTTTTTAGAAATTTAGCATTCCTGATATTCGCAATCGCACGTCGAAGCTTTGCGATGATTCCTGCCTTATGGTCATTTAGAACTACATTAAATTTTTGCGCCATGGCCTTGGTCGCACATATTTCCTGCAAAATACATACTGGTGTCGATAATGTTCCATCGTCGTAAAGTCCGGGCCCAGAAAACAAATCAATATATGATAAATCTTTTTTGGTTTTATTATTTTTCAGCCATAAACTGAACATTGTCAAAACAATCTGCGTCTTTATTTCAGAATTGCGAGACTGCTCAACAAAAAAGTTGTTGTTTTGTTTCATATTCTCTCCTCAAAAAAATTGGATAAAAAAAAGCCCCACAAAAAACGGGGTTAAATAGATTGTGGCAGATAAATTGCCACTATTTACTTGCTTGTAAGCATACCACAAAACGTCTTAAAAATCAAGATAATTTTATTAACTCGGCGAAATAGGCCATTGTATAGAAAGGGGGATAGTTAAGGCGTACCTTTTGGGTATACCATAGTCAATGGCATGAAAAATCCCGCAGAACTGCAGGATAATTTAGATAATTGCAGAGATTCTATACACTCCGCAGAGTAATGGTGGAGCCAATCGGGGTCGAACCGACGACCTCTTGCATGCCATGCAAGCGCTCTACCAACTGAGCTATAGCCCCACGTAACCGGGACTATAACCGCATCGCGCCATATTTGCAACTAAAATATTAATCGTTTATATTAAACAGCCGGTTAAACATTCTGGTATTGGTCTTGACCGGATACTGACGCGCCAAAAAGTTCGTGTAATCATCCATGATCATCCTGGACATCAGCGCATCAGCCTCGGTCCTTATCGCGGCCATTCTCTCGGCATCCATCTTAGGAGCCGCAACGCTACGAATAGAAGACACATAGAACGCGCGGCGCCCCGGAATTAATATATGAGTTCCGCGCTTGGCGGCGAAAGACTGGTTCAAAACCTCCTCGGGGAACACCGAAGTCATAGCGCGAGTAATGTTCGCGTTCAGCTGAAAGCTGCGCACTCCGGCCTTGTTGGCCGCGGCGCGAAATCCGGCGGCAGGATTCTCGTTCAATTCTTTCAGCAAGGCGTTCGCGCGCACATAGGCCTGTTTTTCCTTCTCGCGCTCGACCCATATCTCCTCCAATTCCTTTTTCATATCGTCAAACGGAACCGCGCGCGCGAATTCGACCTTCATGACGCGCACGATCGCAAATCCGTCCTTCAACTCTATTATGGCGGTGTCGCTGCCCTCATCAAGCCCGAACAGCTCGGCCGTCAGACTTTCGGTAAGAATATCCATATTTACGTCGCGACCGGCGGCGGTCTTTCTTTGGATCGTTATGGGGGCTACCTCGGTGACCTTAGCACCGGCGATCTCGGCGGCTTCTTTCAAATTCGCTCCGCCGATCAACGCGTCCTCAAGCTTTTGAATTTTCGCATAAGCCGCGTCGAATTCGTCCGGGTTATCCATTTCCTTGGCGCCTACCTTGGCTATGGCGAAAGTGCGGAATTCCGGCACCATCCGCTTGGCCTGAGCGTGAATAAGACGCAGATCGTCTTCAGTCGGTCGGCCCTGAGCCGAGTAATCGTCAAACCGTATCGCGGCGTAATCTATGCGTCGGTTTTCAAAGCGCGTATTGAACAGGATCGTGTTAACAAAGTCGGGCGACCTAAGGCCTTCGGCGATTCCGGTCAGCAGCATCTCGCGCAGCATATTGCGGCGAAGTATGTCGACGAAAGCGGCCTCGGACAAATGATTGGCGGACAGGATCGCGTCGAACTTATCGGCATTGAAGAATCCGTTGGACTGGAATTCCGGGGCGTTCTTGATCATGGCGGCGACGCTTGCGCTTGAAACGTCAAGCCCTATGTCGTGCGCGCGGCGCTCAAGAAGCATACGGCTTGCCAGGTTGGACAAGATCTGCTGCGAGAAATAGAACCTAACGACTTTGTCCGAATAAATCGACCGGCGCATCGCCCGCTCCATCTGAGCAAGCTGCCTGTTCTGCTCGGCCTCGAAGTCTGCTATGCGAACGCGATCTCCCCCTATGCTTATGATCGAATCGTCGGTCGCGGTATCTCCGAAAATCCAACTTGCCGCCCCCCATCCCACGAACGAGAATATAAGTACAGCCATAAGTATCTTTGCCCATACTGTGTCGTTAGCGCTTCTGAATTTTTGCAACATGTCCTATTCCTTTTTCTTGCTTTATCCCCCGATTTATAGCAGAATCCGCCGGACGAATGCAACAAAAAAGGTGACGCATGAAAATCATAGCTGGAAATTGGAAAATGAACGGAGACGCCGCAAAGGCAAAAGCCATGGCCCGGGCTCTGTCCAAGATCAAAACGAAAAACCAAGTGGTAATCTGCCCGCCCTTCACATTGCTGGACAAATTCGGCAAAACGCCGGTCGGAGGACAAGACTGTTCGGCCCATTTGACCGGCGCCTATACCGGCGAAATATCCGCCGGAATGCTGGCGGAATCCGGCGCTAAATGCGTGATACTGGGTCATTCCGAACGTAGGCAATACCATAACGAATCAAGCGAAACCGTTCGCGCCAAAGCCCAGCAAGCGCTTAGCTTCGACATAACGCCAATAATATGCGTCGGCGAAACTTTGGCGGACAAGAAGGCGAAAAGAACGAACGAAGTACTTACCGACCAGCTTAAAAAATCCCTCCCCGCCGAGGGCAAAGTAATAATAGCGTATGAACCGGTATGGGCGATAGGCACGGGTAAATCCGCCACTTCCAAGGAAATCGCTTCAGCGCACGCCCATATCCAAAAAACCATGGAAAACATGAAGCGATACCTGAATCCGATCTTATACGGCGGCAGCGTCAAAGCCGCAAACGCCGCGGAAATCATGTCCATCCCGTTCGTGGACGGAGTACTGGTAGGCGCCGCCAGTTTAACGCCCGAAGACTTCATACCCATAATAACATCGGTTTAGGACTTGAAACTATACGGCTTGTCCATATATAAAGGTAAAAGTAAAAAGGTAAAAGGTAAAATGGAAGATATTAAAAAAGAAGAAGCCATAGAAGAAACGAATCCGCTTCAAGCCGAACTCGACGCGCTTCAGGACAAATACCTTCGAAGCGTCGCGGAAACCGAAAATATCAAGCGCCGCTCGAAAATAGATTCCGAGAACGCCGCGCGCATAAAAATGATCAATCTGGCGGAAAATATTCTTCCCGTAGTGGACGCGTCCCTTTCCGCGCTGAAACATAATCCGAACGACGAAGGCATCAAGATGATCCTTAACGCCGCTATAGCGGCTTTGGAAAAATCCGGCATAAGGCAGATCAAATCAGTCGGCGAGAAATTGAATCCAATACTTCACCAAGCGATAAGCACCGCGCAATCCGATACGGACAGCGGCATCATAATAGAAGAGATCCAAACAGGCTTCGAACTTGACGGCCAGCCGCTTCGCCACGCGATGGTCATAGTATCAGCTTAATCCATACGACTCCACTTCGCTTTGCGGGAACCCGGCTTGCTAGTCATAGGGGATTATTCGCGTCCGGGCTTTAATGGCTGTTGCGCAGCGATAAATTTTTTCACAATGATTTTAGGAATCTATCCCGATTGTAATTCTTTTTAAAGCATTGTAGGTTGCGCGCATGACAAAGCTTGCCTTACTTCACGGCTGGGATAACGCCAATTATACTTCGCAATGCCCAGGCATGACCGATCCTTGGCGCAATAGGCGAAAATTTGTTGACGCGCTTGAGAAGGAATATGAAGTAAAAGTTATAACTTTTCCGGGATTTTGCGGCGCGGAAGAACCAAAAAATCCTTGGACTTTGGACGACTTTGCGTCATTTGTCAGGGATAATCTTGAAAGCTTTAAACCGGACTTTATGCTAGGATATTCCTTTGGTGCCGCCGTCGCATTGAATTATAAGTTAAAATTCGATTTGAACCAAAAATTGATTTTAATCTCGCCGGCCATATGCCGTCGGTATAGGGAACAGACTAAAAAGCAGAAAATAATTTCTTCGGTTTCCGGCGCTGTTCCAAAGTTCGCAAAAGACTTGCTGCGTGATTTTTATCTGTCGCGAGTTATTGGAAATCCCTTTTACGCACAAGGAACAAAGTTTCTTAAGAAATCGTACTTGGGCATAGTCGGGATAGATTTATCCGATAATCTATCGGACGCGAACTTGAACGACCTCTGCTTTATTTTCGGAGAAAAAGACACGGCGACTCCGCCTGAGCTTTTGATTGAAAAAAAACCGTCGGCGAAAGGTTGTATTCATGTATTGAAAGGCGGAACCCATGACATAGCCAATACCAACACCGACGATATTTTGGCTATTATACGGGATTTTGTAAAAACTAAAGAAAGACAGTGAAGTTTTACGCGGGCCTATTGAAACAAATTATTAAAGGAAAGAGTTTTAATTTGCAGGATGACTATAGGTTTAGTTTCCTGGACATTGCCAAGCCCACGGGCGAGTTAGCCTTAAGCATTGATTATTCCAAACCTCTTTACTTCGCGCTTTTCGAGAAGAATGACAACGGCTGGTACAATTCGGATATAGATAAAAAATCGAAAGTCAATCTGTTCGTTGAAAATAATCCCAACGGAGCAATTTTGACCGAGGACGCGGATATATGTTTAAAATACAGTTCGCATTTTAGAACCATATACGTGGATAATATCTCTGAATCTATTATTGATCTATTTAATTTTGCGCTTAAATTTTCAAACCCCAAAATTATTTCATTAACCGGAAGCGTCGGGAAAACCACGGCCATAGCATTGATCGAGGATATTATAGCGACCGAAAAACAAGTTTTGCGGTTATATAGCAAAAGGATCACTCCTCTGAATTTGTATTCGATGGTCATAAATTTTCTTGAAGAATACCATGAATATATAGCTTTCGAGGCGTCACTGAACAGATTTTCCCATGTCGGCGAACTGGCGTCAATACTGCTACCCGATTTCGCATCGATTTTAAATATAGGGGATGCTCATTTAGGTATGGAAGACATACGAACTCATCAGGATATTTTTAATTCCAAGGTTAGGCTTTTTCAGAAAAATACCCTTCCGTTCGTAAATCTTGATGACAATGTCACTCGTAGAAATCTGGCGTCGATAAACCGGCCTTATATAACGTTTGGAATTGATAAAGCAAACGACCCGGTCTATTCCGTGGATTTCAGGGAAAACAATGTTTCGATATTGAAAGATGGGGCTTCAATACTGTCCTGCGCTCCTTTCCTGCTGACTAGGCTCTCGGTTTCTCAGATACTGGCATGCTCTGCGATAGCTTCACACATAGGAATCCGCGGAGAAAATATCGAACGGGCCGTAAGTTCGTTTGTTCCAAAGGAAAATAGAATCAAAGCGTTCGATTATATGAACAAGAAAATTATTTTTGACGGAGACGTGACCCTGTCGTCGCGACTGAAAGAATTGTCGAACAACTATTATTTTGATCCCGCGCTGGTCATATCGAATATTTTTACAAGCAGCGACTCGGCGGACGCCATAAACTTTCAAAAGGGACAGATAGAATCCGAAGTGTTTCCTAAATTCAAAAAAGTGTTTGTCGCCGACAATTGCGATCACCATGGAATTTTGAAAGGTATAAATTATAATTGTCAGTATTTTTCTCCCGAAAATTTTTCAAAAATAATTAATTCTTGGACCGGCGATATGATTTTGCATCATGCGGTGTTTTTTAGAGACGACTCTCCGTTTCAGAAAATGGGAGCTTACTGCGAAATATCGATTTTTTTAAGATCGCTTGAAGGCTTGCGCTAAAAAATCCACTTCGCTTTGCGGGAACCCGGCTTGCTAGTCATAGGGGATTATTCGCGTCCCCGCCCCCTTATAGGAGACGGGGTGTAATCGGGATCTTCCTTTTCCCATTTACCTTTTACCTTTTTTATGATATAATCCCTATTATAGAGAATAGAGGGATAATCATGCTTAATTCGCATTTCGTGAAAATCGCGTTGTTTTTCGCCGCAATAGCGCTTCCGCTTGCATCCTATGCGCGCACCACGTTCGAACAGGCCAGCGCACTGCTCCAAGCCGCGCGCGCCGGCGATGAAAACACGGTCCGCACAATGGTCCAGTCAGGCGTCAACGTCAACTACCGCGATCCAAGCGGCATGAGTCTGGTCTGCACAGCGATTATGAACAACGACGTCAGAACGGCGCAAATGCTGCAAAGATACGGAGCCGACGCGTCACGCTGCGACGAAGAAATCCGAGCGTTCCGCCGCAACAACGAACAAGGCGGAGACGTGGGATTATTCTCGGGACTAACCACAACGCAAAGCACATTGCTTGTCGCGGGCGGAGCCGCTCTAGGAGTCGGGGCGCTTGCGTACCTGGCCGGTCTTTACACATCCGACAATAATAATCCCTCGACCGGAGGCGGCGGCAGACCCGGAGGCGGCGGAGATACTGAAACTCCCCCTACATCGGAACTTGTGCTGGCACCCGCGGCCCAGCAGCCAAATCTTGAAATCGGCAGCTATACTGGCGAAACCAATATGTTGTCCGGAGCGCCGTCGCTATTGGGCGAAGCCTCGCTTTACATCACGCGCGACATGAACGTTCCGCTTGGATTCGACTTCCAGCCTCGCAACCGCACCAACTACCTGTTTTTGAACAGCGCATATAACGCCTATTCGCGCGGATACCTAGGCCAGTCGACTCTGCGCAATGCCAACGGCTCGACCATAGATCCCGCCGACGCGGGCAGCATAGGCGGAGTGCCAGCAACAGGCGGCCGCCCGATCAACGTCGCGCTCGTCACAGGGCTTGGGGTTACACGCGCCGGCAACATAACTGACAGCGCGACAAGAAACGACGGCACGACGGACGTAGTCTGGGCGGAATGCCAAGGCAACTGCGCGTTGAACAATCTAGGCTTCGCAAGCACTCCTTCGCTGGTCGCGATGCCCGCGAATAAATTCGCGAACATCCCAACCCATCTGAACAGCGGCGCAGTTATGTTTGATCCGGAAGATATGCGCTGGGTCCTCGACGGCTCAAACTCGGCTTTCAACACCACCCTCAGCCGCTCGGCGTTTAACGTGTTCAGCGCCTCGTCGTGGGGAGACCTGCAATTCGCCAAATATAATTTTTTCCTAGGGACGAATCCTCTGGCGGCGCAGTCGCTCTTCACGAACGCATACGCCGGAGTTGTTGCGCCGAACACCACCGCAAGATTCGAATACCTAAAATTCACAAGACAAGCGACATGGGAAACCTTTTTGACCTACTACGCGCAGACGGGTTCCACTATGGCAAGCCTTGGCGCTCCCGACACCGCGATCACCAACTGCGACATATCGTTCACGGGTCTGAACTCGGCTTGCAACATAGGCAGCCTGTTCATAGCCAACAACGACCGCACGCTTGCCGAAGCCGAGTGGCGCCGCTATCAGGGCACGGCGAATTTGAATGACTTCGCATCCATATACTCGTCGTCCAATTCTCTGACGGACCTTGGAACAGGCCTTATCCTAAGCTCGGCACCGTCCTTCACCCCAAGCCAGCTAAGCCAGCTGACAGGCATACTGTTCCGCACTTATAAAGGCACGGCCAGCTTTGCCGACTTCGTGATCTATTACAACGCTATGGAAGGCGGCACATGGGGCAACTTCGACAACTGCACGCCGGCGGGCGGAACTGGATGCGAATTAGTGGCTCCGGCGGGATTGGTGCGCGCACAAAACGCGTGGAACCAATACAGGCTGGTCCAAGACAACAACTACCTGGACGATTCGTTTCTTGCAAAAATCATCGCCGGAGACATGATTATAGGAGACTTTCCGGGATATATGCCTAACGGCCAGCTGACTATCGCGCGAACAGGAAACGGCCGCGACTCGAACGGCAGACCGATAGACCACATGAATTTCCGCGCGATGCGCATAGCTCGCGAAAACGCGACGAATTTGGGTATACATATAATCGCGAACGCCAATTCTCCGGAATTCACCCGCAGCGCGTCCATGGCGACCGCCGACTTTTTCGCCTCGCTGCCCGCCAACAGCACGGGCCAAGACAGATACCGCGACATAATCAACAGCTATTACCGCGTAAAACTGGAAGACTTTACAAGCACAGGCTTGACTCAGACTGATTTTGCGAATTACATAGCCAGCAATCCGACCTCTCCCGGAGTCGACGCGGTGAACCTGTTCGGAAGTTATCAAGGCGACGCCAGACTGCCGATGCTGATATTCGGCGCAGGGGATTATTACGCGCATGAAAGCATGTCCACGACGCTTACAGCCACGGTCGAAAATTTGGCGCCAAAACTTTGGACCGGACTTAACAATATGTTTATGACTTCGGTCGCGGTCATGGCCCAGAACGGAACTATCGCCGGCAATATCACGGGCAACCTTGGACTGTCTTCAACCAATAAAATAGTCCTGTCGCAATACGGCGATCCCGACGGCCACGTGCTGCGCGCCCGCGCCTGCGGCGCCGTCACAGGACGCGGCTTTAACAACCTAGACCCGTGGTGCTTCGCCTCTCCGGGAATAACAAGCGACCAGAGTGTAGCTTCCTTGGCCGGATCAGTCGGAGTGGTCATGGGCGCGTTCAGCTATATGACCACGCGCGAAATATTCACGCTGCTTGCGATTACTGCGGATAGATTCCAACTGACGGAAGCGCAGCTGCGCGACCGTTACGACCTGCCGGCTGATTACGCGGCGCGCGTCGCGGCGGGCGAAGACTACCGCACGGTGTTCAGTGAAGTCTTCGGCTACGGTCTAGTGAACCTAAACCGCGCCACCACCCCGGGCAGGCTTGCTGTATTCCGCAACGCGACAACCGGTCAACTGATTTCGTCTCAGAACCGCGGGGCGGCGCTTAGCGACGGCTCGGCTATACTGGTCGGCGAAAGGTTTTTGAACAATACCGCGCTTGTTCCAAGCTCGGCCTTCGGATCGAAACTTAACGGCATATCGGTGTCGATGTTCGACGCGGTGGAATCAGCTGACCAAGACCTTTCCATGTTCCGCATATTCAACCAGTCGGCGGACTTCCAAAGCGTGCGCGGCAACCTTGACCTTGTGGACCAGTTCCGCCAGTTCGGATCGAACGGCCCAGTCACCGCGCTGGACATGAACGGGGTAAAACTGTCGCTCCAAAACAGCCAGGACGCGCGCGACAACAACTATATGCGCGAACTAAGCTTCAGCATGAACGGCGACAGAACCTTCGTGAACACGCAGTATAAGGCGCGGGCGATAGACTCGTTCGGCCTGATGGGCCTTGCGTCGGACAATATTTCGACAAGCGCGGGCATCAAGCGCGGCAAGTTCAAACTTGGGATGGACGGCTTTATGGGAACTATCAAAGCCAGCGATAATCTTGTCTACGACATAGACGCGCGCGATCCTAAACTTGGCAGAATGTACGGATTCGGAGCAACAGCCGGGTTCGATAACCTAAGCCTGACGGTCGGACAAGTTTATGAAACCGACACGATCTTGGGCGCGTACGGATCGGGTCTGATGGACATGGGCGGAAGCGGCACGACCTTCGCCCGCGGTAACTTCGGCTTGAATTTTTCGGACGATATAAAGTTCAGCGCAACAGCGGAAATGGCAAGAACTACGCCGGATAGAACAAGCAATCTGGTCATGTCGGAAATATCGCCGTTTACTTCTACGGCAGTATCGGCGAAACTGGACCTTGGCAATTTCTCGTTCGGAGCGGCCCTGCCCCTTGCAGTCACAAGCGGCCACGTAAGTTACCTGGACGTCCGCATGCAGAATGTAGAAGCGGATCATGGTTTTGACCTGATGGTAGACGCGCAGAACAGAACGATCAATATGGCGAATAATAACCGCGAGCTGCGCCTAGACGCGTCCTACCAAGCAAACCTGGGCGATTGGACTACGGCGAATATGGGCATGATCTATCGGTTTAACCCGGACAACTCGGCCCAATTCGGAAACGAGTCTATCCTAATGTTCAAACTAAGACATCGCCTGGGAATATAAAACTTGAATCCCCGCTTTCGCGGGGATTTTCTTTAAGCTTTCTTCCTAATTTGAATATGGGCTTCGCGCAGCTGCTGCTCGGACACTTCGCGCGGCGCCCCAAGCATCAAATCCTGACCCTTTTGATTGGTCACGAACGCGTGGCATTCGCGAAGATTCGGCTCGCCCAAAATCAGGCAGATTATGCGGTCCACTCCGAAAGCGCATCCTCCGTGCGGCGGCGCGCCATACTGGAACGCATTCCACATTCCACCGAATTTTTCTTTGACATCCTCTTGTGAATATCCCGCAATCGCAAAAGCCTTGACCATAGTTTCGGGATTATAATTGCGCAACCCTCCCGAACATATCTCCCAACCGTTTAAAACCAAATCGAACTGGTTCGCAAGAATCTCCAGCGGATCGCCGTCCAAACCGCTTTTGGGCAACGAAAACGGATTATGACCGAAATCGATTTTACCCGTCTCTTCATTTATATTGTACATCGGAAAATCTTCGACCCAGCACAGACGGAATTCGCGCGCGTCGATCAATCCCAAATCATTGCCCAGTTTTTCTCGAAGCTTACCTGCGGCCTTTGCCGCGACATTCTTTTCCTCGCACACGAAAAATACGGCGTCGCCTTCCTTGGCACCGGAAGCCACTTTGATCGCCTCGACCTGTTCCGGCGTCAATTTTTTCGCAACCGGACCTTTGGCTTCGCCAGGCGCGAAAACTATATAACCCAATCCGCCAAGCTTCAATTCCGCTATTGCGAACTCGCCCAATTTATCAAAGAACGAACGCGGTTTGTCGGATACGGTTGGCGCCGGAACCGCGCGCACTACGCTGCCCTTTTTGACGCTATCGGCAAATACCGCAAAATCGGAATTCGCAAAAATTTCCGATACGTCGGCGATCTCGATCGGATTGCGAAGATCGGGTTTGTCGCTGCCATACTTCAGCATGGCGTCTGCATAAGATATATGAGGAATTTCGTCGCTTAATTTAGCATCCGGCACGAATTCTTTTATAACCGCCGGAATAAGTCTGTCGCCGACGGCCTGAATGTCCTTTAACTCGACGAACGACATCTCAAGATCCAGCTGATAGAATTCCATGGTGCGATCCGCGCGCAGATCCTCGTCCCTGAAACACGGAGCGATCTGAAAGTACCGATCGAACCCGCCGATCATAAGCAGCTGCTTGAACTGCTGCGGCGCCTGGGGCAAAGCGTAAAACTGCCCGTGATGCAATCTCGAAGGCACCAGATAATCGCGCGCCCCTTCGGGCGAAGACGAAGTAAGAATCGGCGTCTGGAATTCCGAAAAACCGAATTCCCACATTTGATCGCGTATAAATTTTATAATGCGGTTGCGTCCAAGAATATTCGCGTGAAGCCGTTCGCGCCGCTGGGCAAGATAGCGGTACTTCAAACGCAATTCCTCGTTTGTCTCCTCCTCTCCGAAGACTTGGAACGGCAGCGGAAGGGATTCGGTCAGCATCTCGAAAGATGCGGCCTTTACCTCGATCTTTCCGGTCGGAATCTTGTCGTTGACCTGCGAAGCGTCCCTAGCAACAACATCTCCGCGCACGGTGATCACGCTTTCGGGATGAATTTTTTCAATTCCCGCCAAACCCGCGGCGGACAAATCGAACACGCACTGCGTGATGCCGTAATTATCGCGAAGATCGACGAACAACAACCCGCCGTGATCCCGCTTGCGGTGAATCCATCCGGACAGCACCACGGATTCTCCGACGTTTTTATGCGACAGATTGCCACAGGTATAAGTTCTGTAAACGCTGTTAAGATTCATGGGATATTCCTTGTATTACCGTTGGATATTATACGCTTGCAATCAAAATTTGCAAGCGTATAATAAAAGCCATGCTGACACTCGATTACATAATGCTTCTCGCGGCGATACAAGGATTTACGGAATTCCTGCCGGTAAGCTCGTCCGCGCACCTGGCGCTTTTGCCTTCGGTCCTAAACGTAGAGGACCAAGGAATGTTTATAGACGTAGCAGCTCATGTGGGCGCCCTGCTTGCGGTCATGTGGCATTACCGCGCGCGGGTGGCCCAGATTTTGACGTTCAAGGATTGGTCTCTGACGGCAAAACTCGCCGTATCTGTTGTGCCCGTACTGGCGCTTGGACTTCTGATAAACCCACCGCGCGGAATTACGATCATAGCGATAAATTCAATAGTATTCGGAATCCTCTTATATGCGGCAGATCGGTTCGGCAAAAGCGAACGCGAGGTATCAATGCGCACAGCCTTCATAGCGGGTTGCGCGCAAGTGCTTGCGCTTATACCCGGAGTATCGCGCAGCGGAATAACGGTCACGGCGATGCGTGCGCGTGGCGTTTCTCGGAAAGACGCCTTGGACTTCGCGTTTTTAATGTCGATGCCGGCGATCGGCGCGGCCGGCTGTTACGAACTTATCAAGGCCGTAACCAGCGACGAAGCCATAAACTGGGCGGCTACCGCCTGGACGGTGGGACTTTCTGCCATATTCTCATTGTTAGCGATAAGATTCATGCTTAGATTCGTCCGCCATTTCTCATTCGCGGCGTTTGCGGCCTACCGGGTAGTCCTTGGAATAATATTGTTGATTTTCTTCATATAAAGGTTATAATCTGCGGGATCGCCCGCATAGTATAGTGGTAGAACGGGTCCTTGGTAAGAATACGAGTCACTAGCCCAATCCCCACTCGGTTGCACAAAAGATTCAACAATTTTCAACTAGATAAAGATATTGATGTTTTTTGATGACCCGCATACTGCGTCGTGTTTCAAGTTTCTATCAAGTTTTTGAAATTAAAAATGCGTAAAAAATCAGAAAATTTGCAAAAAAATAAATGGCGTCATGTTCCGTTTTATATCTCTATTATATAAAATAATAGAGATAGGATTACTTTTAAGAAAGTAAAACTTTTTGTTCGTTGATTTGATGAAGCCTGTCTAGATAGGATAAAAATTCTTTTAACTCATCGAGTGTTTTTCCTATATGATATAGAGTTTTATATTCTGTTTTTGGGGTTTTTTCTCTCCATTCTTCATATTCTTTGACTTTGTTTTTTAGCGTATAATAATACTGCATACTTTCTCTCTTTTTCTTTTGTTATACATACCATTTATTGATATGTTTAATAAGCACTATAACATAAGAAAAAATAATTTCAATTTTCCGCCAAAAACCAGAAATAAGCTAATATCAAAGAGTTATACAATTTTAATAATTGTAGCTATCGACCTGATTTCCCTCGAAATCGTAAACATAGACCACATTGCCCCTTTTTATTGATACCGTATTTTTCGTGTGGTTTTGCAAGTCGCCATTGTAAGACCCAAGCAGCCTTTTATGCCTGCCATAAACATATACAACCGACCCTCGCTGAAACGCATTGATAATCATACTATTATTTATCCGAAGACTTTAAGCCTCTGTAATAGTTCCATTCTTTATATGGTAATCAATCTTACGCTTTTTGCAGAATTCTATGACTTTCCTAGCTTGCTCATTATAAAAGGCTTTATGTTGTTTGTATGCTGAAACTTCGGAATTGTAATTCGTTCTGCCAAATATGATTTTATCCGTGAATGCTAAAATTTCTAGAATTTCGTCTAAATCCTGTTCCACTAAATTCGGAGTTGGATAAGGCTCAATACTAACCCATGTTTTGAATCCTGCGTCATGCAAGGCTTTTAATGCGGCAATTCTGCTTTTATATGGCGCAGACCCAGGCTCTATATCTTTACGATACTTATCATTTAAGGAAACAAGCGTTATCCCATATTCATTTTTCTTTGAAAGCTTTGATAGGTCTTTCGGTAAAATGCCCTTGGTTAAAACAGTGCACTTTATGCCAGCTTCATTTAGTTTCTTTATAGCCGCTAAACTCATCTTCTTTATTTCTTCATAGCCATACATGAAAGGGTCTGTTGTAAAGCACAAATGCACAGACTTTATATTGTCTTTCATTTTTGGAATTTCCTTATCCAATAATTCAAGTGTGTTCGTTACGAGAATAGGCTTTATCCATTCTTCATAATTGGCCGCTTTGCCGAACCTGCGAGCCATTAAAAAAGCATAACACGGATATTTGCAACCATGCGAACAACCAATCGCATGATTCATTGTGTAGTCGCCATACTCTACGCCTGTCTTGTAAAGCATTGACTTCCGTTCAATATATCCATTCACTTTCGGCATTATACTTTTCCTAATACTTTTCCTATCATAACTTGATTTTTTCCATGTTCCGAAAAGAAAGTCGTTTTCGCACCTTTATCCGTTTTGTCTGGAATTCTTGAAACTTTTATTTCGTTCACTTTTTCCATTTCTTCCATAACATCCTTCACATCTTTGACATTACATATTACACCATAATCGCTAAAAAATGTTGCCAGGACTTCGTTCAAATGAGTATCGGTTGTAAATTTATCCAATACCTTTTTTATTCCGTCTTTTATTTCATCTATTGTTATAATGTCTGAATCAGCACTCATATCAAACAGACTCCGCTGTCCTTTGCGTCTTATGCCAAACACAAGCTCTTTCGCTTTTGAACTAATATTTTCTGCCATAAGAACACAAGCGTCAGGGTGATTGCTAGCATGAACCATGCGATACTTCGGCAATTGTTCGCTTTTTAAGCGCAATGGCATATCAACAACATACTTATATTTTTCACGCAATTTTTCTTTGTATTGGAACGAAAATATTTTCTCCGCACGATACATATCTATCTTATTGTCATTATAATCACGGATAATTTGTTGCCAATAATCACCACCAGCTATACTATTCAATAACTTGGTTGACTCGTCATCAGCTTTAACTTCGGTCGGTTCATATTCAACTAGTTCGCTACTAAAATCTTCCATTTCCTTGACTTTTAGCACCCTGCAACCATCACGCAAAAATCCAAAAGAATTTAGATTGATAAGAAGCTCAATGCTATTGAAATCAGAATTAGCAAATTTCGTTAGCATATTATAGTCTAATGCCTTGATACCATAAGGGTCTATGTATAAAAATACATTTGCCTTACCCTTGTTTTTAAGAGCGTTTTCGATATGTTCCTCGTATTTACCATCTATAACTGGTAGCTTTGTATTGTCAGGAAAATAAGACACAATGTTCGCTTTTAGGTCGTCTGCATGATTAGCGTCAATAAAGCCAGTCGTAATTTGTGGATTTGTTGCCGTTGTGCGTTCCAATGTCTGCTTTTTTATTTTCAATGCAATCAATGGAGAGCCGTCTGCACCATCTTCAAATTTTCCTTTACCAGCAAAACAATCTATATAAAGTATCGGCTTGTTTGTCTGTAATACCTTGGCAAAATATGGCGCAAGATACCACCCTAGCAACTCGTCTTTGATTATAGACCAGTCGTGCTTTTTCTTGAAAAAGTCTGTATTCTTATTTGCCATTGGCTAGTATTATTCCCTTCAATGGCTAGGCTACAAAAATATAGGCAACAATTCCAGTATTTTTTAAGGAACCGCCTTTAACTTTAACAAAACATTATATTTGGCTTGATTATTTGCAAGCACTCTTTTTTCTTTGCTGTCCGAAGAACATTCTTTTCAATGCGTTGCTGTCTTTTGTGTTCTTGCCCCAGCCTGTTTTCCATAATCCAGGAATTTCGACATTCTTCCAATAAGCCGTCTTTGATGAGTTCTCAACTTTCGGATTTCGCTCTAACGCATAACTTATAAGCAAGTCTTCAACCCAATTTATTACCTTATCGTGATTAGCTTTTGAAAACTCGTTCTTGCCTGTCATAGCGGATACGAGAATCAAGACTGGCGTTCCTTTATTATTGTTTATACATTTATCGTATATGCGCATTTGATGAAGACCAAATACTTCTTGCTTAAATGTCTTCTTCGCTTGTCCGACATAATAAGGCATTAACCCACCGGCGCACGATAAACCGAATATATAACAACCTTTCGCTTCTGATATTCCTTGAAAGCCTTGCTTTGTTTCAGCCTGTTTCCAAAATACAGACTTATCTATTTCACGAGTTTTCCTATTCCATTTCAAGGGTATAGAATCAAAGAAGAAAGTATCAAATTTCATTTTTAACTCCTTATCAATATAGGGAACGCTTGAAGGCTGGAATTGTCCTGCTGCCATATTGGTATAAACCAACATATTCGTAATAATAATTACCATCATCAAATGTTTTTCCGTCGAAATAAGTATCTTTCGTATAAACAAAAATATTATTACCTGGCGATAATGTTCCGAATATACCACCAGTTAAAATGCCTGCTTCCAAAGCAGCGTTTGATGTTCTTAGCAGAACTCCGTCTTTATGGACTGATGATACTTGCATTGAGGGAATATTAAACAAACAACCTTTTATATAGTTTTCATTACATAGCTTTTTTTCACGATTTTCTCTATATTTAGCTACATTTTCGTTTGCTTTGTCCGAGTCAATAGCAATCATGGAGTTTATCCGACTCAATTCTTTTTCCGTAGCTTCAGCACAAGCCTTTAACTCGAAAATACGCTTATATCGAGAACAATATTTAGACTGATTCGCCGACTTGGAACGATAGAATCCGTCGCTATGTGAATAAGAGTCAACACCCCACCAATCGCATTGTTCTTCTGCTTTGCTTTTGGTCCAGAATGTTGTTCCCGGTATTTCGTTGCCCCACAGACTAATACATTCCTTAGCGTCTTCTACTGATTTTTTAACTTTGATGCATTTGTCTAAAATTCTACCATTAGACCTAAACTCATTCGATTCCTTATCGGTAAAATTTGCCTTTTGAGCTAAATCATTAAATCTTGGATATGCCGTATTACATTTTGCAATATCGGAATCTGAAAAGTCGCCTATAACTGCTTTTCGTGTCCAATTTGCTATTTCTTTGCTGTTTCTAATATCGTCTTGATGTTGCAATTCTTCCGGTGTTAAAGACACACAACCACATAGTCCAACAACGACCGATAAGACAATAAACTTTTTCATTCCTAACTCCCTTTTGTTTCGTTAAAGAAAAACCACCTGTGAAAACAGGTGGTCAGGAAGTTCATAAATCACATTTACAGATGATTCCGTGGTTTTCCGATTGCTCGTATTATATAGCCACGACTTCCCGACCATAGTCAGGAATAACGGTGCAATCACACCATTATTGGATAACAATGCTTTCGCACCGTGTAAATGTGGAGTTATGACACTCCTGAACACAAGTTCCCACTTGGTTCCCTAGGATTTTAATAGGAAATAGCCAATTTATCAAGTTCCAAATACAAACCAGCAAATAATACTGCAAAAACACTCGATTTTATCGCCCCACAATGCGCTTTCGCTAAAATCATATATCCAATGCAATGAAAATTAAAAACGATGATAATTTAACTATTCCAGCGATAAATTGACTTGTCCTGCCCAAAAGTTATATGCTTATTGTGCCATGACTGATACAGCCAACCAATTAAAACATGAACTCGCCGCTTGGATACGAAGCCTTGTCTTATCCGAATCCGACAAGCCTCAAAACCTAATATTTTTGACGCTTCATTTCTGCCACCCCAAAAGAGACATTGAAACCGCCAAAGAAACATTGCGCCCAATTCTTGCCGGACTATTATCGAAATTGCAAAATAAAAAATGGTATAAGCACCCATATAAAAGCCTTACCATTATCGAACATGGCAAACTTCATATATTACACGCCCATACCATTTTGAATATTGAACATAAAACTATCGAAGACCTAGAAAAATCACTTATAAAGACAATGAACAATCAAAAAGCTAAATTCACATTTGATATTGATTTATCCAAATCACCATCGGCCAAAAACAAATGCTATACACCTAAACAAAACCATTTGCTGATTAAACCTGTATATGACTTACAAAAATTGTCCCAATATATTATCAAAGAATATAAGCTAAACAAACCATATATTGATACAAGCAACCTATTCACTTCCAATATGCTATTCCAAACATACATTGACTAACGCAATCCACCTTCCTACTATCAAATTTCACTAAATCAATCATTCTGAAAATATATTATTTTAACAATAGAATTTTAACATAGCCAAAAATCGCTATTAAAAATTTCAGACACAAATTTTAATATAAAGACTCACAATCAGTGCAATAATTAAAATCCGATATATAAGTTATTTATATGGGAATGGGCAGCAAATTTGACACATACGCAAAATATTCTTATGCGTTTAATAACTCATTGATTATTGCTTAAATTGAAAATTTTATCAGTGGCTTTCTGCATACTTTCACGAACTGGATTCAAGTCCAGTTTGGCATAAATGGTCGTAGCTTGAATGGATTTATGACCTAATGATTTACCGATAATGTTTAATGACGAGCCGATTATGGCTTGATAACTTGCCATAGTCCGGCGCAGGTCATGCATACGCAAATTTGTTATTTCGGCTTTTTGCAATAGCTCACGCCAATAAGGATTTGGATTATTCATATATCCATTTTTGCTTTGAGTATTCCGACACGGAAATATAAAGTCGCTATTGTCTGTGCGCTTGTCTTTGATTTGGTTTAATAAACCGATAGCTTGTTCGGTCAATGGTATCCGTTGCGATTCTCCGTTTTTAGTCTGCTCCAAATATAATGAATTATTATGGAAATCAATGTCCGACCATTTAAGCGATTTTACATTGCAACCTCGTTGACCAGTTAAAAGCAATAAAAGGGTGTAGTTCTTCATTTGCTCGTTTTCGCTTTCCAACAATGCTTTCATAAACCGAGGCATTTCATCAGGCTGGATAAATCGTTCGCGTGATTTTTCTTTGAACAGCTTTATTTTCGTAGCAGGATTGCTAATGGCGAATTCGGTATCAATAGCCCGATTATATATGCGCTTGATTAAACATATAGCGGCATTGGCAGCATATATTCCATTATTCTGACCCAATGATTTATGCATGGTGTCCAATTCTTCTTTCGTTATAGAGCCGAGTAGCTTATGGCTAATATGCTTAAAGCACCGATTGAAATAGCTTGTCATTCTTCCGCAGCGTTTTTCGCCGACTTTGAATTTTAGGTGTTTTGGAATATACTCATTATTAAAGAAGTCCGCGAGTGTGATAGCGGTCTTGCGTTTTTGACTTTTGGTATCCATTGGCGTAATACCTTGTTGCAAGTCTTGCAACATCTCAAATATTTTAGCTCGTGCTTGCTCGACGCTCATATACGGGAAGTCGCCGATTTTATAGGTCATGGTGCGATTGTTTAGCGTCTTGCAAAAGTAGAATGCTTTTGTTCCACCATAGGTAATGATAAGAGCCAAGCCCGGTTGGCAAGAATCGTAATAGGTGTATTTGGTTATTGGAAGCAAGGGAAATGGCAGTTTATTTAATGTTGGCTTATCGAAGACGAATTTATTGTATCTCACTTTTTTCTTGGTTTTATCTAGTTCTTATCTAATTATATAATCGTTTGTGCAATGGTTCAACTGGGGACTGAATATCTGCTGAATTTTACATTGATTTCGCAAAATCTGCTGTTATAATATGCGGGCAGTGCCCGTATAGTATAGTGGTAGAACAGCCCCTTGGTAAGGGGCAGGCGCAAGTCCGATTCTTGCTACGGGCACCATCAGATTACAATAAACCGTGCCCCAAGCGGGAAGCGTATAAAGCGTATCTGGTTCTTATCTGCGGTCTGTCGCCCGGTCAGTCATTGGGTAAATGCAGGTCATACTTGGTAAGGACCAGGCGCAAGTCCGATTCTTGCTGCGGGCACCACCCTTCGCTGCTGCGCAGCTTTGGGCGGCGGGCCGCCTTCTGGAGAGAGAAGAACCAAAAGGAACCAACCATGCAATCTTTAAAACGACCTAATAATTTTGTTTCAAAATTTCCTACCAAAGAAAAAATTCCAACCGCGGATAAAAACGCTGAGATCGCCCCCGATGTAATAGAACAGCAAATATTCGACTACCTAACCAATAATTACCCTCTTGCTCCGGGAAAGAAAGTCATGGTCGCGGTATCCGGCGGGATAGACTCCACAACATTGCTGGCCGCTCTCAGAAAATTTTACGGCCATGACAAAGTAATTCCGGTATTCGTTAACACCGGCCTCTTGCGCCGCGATTATCCTCTAAGTTCCGAAGACGATTTCGGATATGAAACGGACCGACTTCTCAAACTTCTCCAAGAACAGTTCGGCGACATCATATATCTCGACGAAAGGGTCCGTTACATAAAAGAACTCGCCAAAGCCACAGGCTTCGACGATGCAGAAACGGATCTTGGTCGCCGTCAGATCATAGGGAACCTGTTCGCCGACATATTCGGAGACTATGCGGATATGCGCGGCGACATACAGTATTTTTTCCAAGGATCCAACGCGGCGGACAAGTCGGAATCCGGCAAGGGCAAAACCGGCGTTTTTACCAAAACGCATCATAACGAAGTGCCCTGGCTGGCAGAACGCTTGGAAAACTCGAACATAGAAGTGGTCGAGCCCTTGGAATGGATTTGGAAGCATCAGGTTATTTCTCTGGGCGAGCATCTTGGACTAAGCATGGAATTATATAATCAACCGGCCTTCCCCGGCCCTGGTTTAGGAGTGCGCGTAGACGGAACCCTTGATAATGGATCCTTAGACTTTACCGGAATATGCGACGCAATAGTCAGATATAGAATCGAACAAGCCATAGCCAGCGGAAAAATAAAAAAACTAGACCCGACATGGAAGACACGCCAGTATTTCGCCGCGCTTTTGAACACCGCCGATAACAACGGCCACGGATCGCGCGGAATAGACGGAGTAATAAACGACAGGTTCAAAGAAATGCGAAGCGCGGCCGGAGAAATATTAGGGCGATGGATCGCCAACTATAGTGATCTGGACAAGCTGTCCCAGCATTATGTGACTCTCTGCAACACGATCTCCACAACCGGCGTGACACTTGACGGCAAACGCGTGGACGGATACCAAGTCGAAGTACGCATGTTCTACCCCAACGGTTCGCCCGCGGAAATTGATTACGCCGAACGCGAGCAGCTTGCGAACAATCTGATGAAAATAAAGGACGTTTCGCGGGTGTCGTACGCGCTGACCCAAGTTAAGGAAAACCACGAGCACCGAGGCCCGGACGGGAAACTATTAAAGATCGAAATAAATTCCGTAGACACGCTCAACTTCAGCACGTTCGTATCGACCGATATTCCGATGTCCGTATACGACGATATAGCAAAGGACATACAGGGAAGATTTGGAAACAACGTCCTGATAACCGCAGCTTTCGGGGGTAAACCCGGCCGCACCACCGAACGGCATTAAATCACCAGTCTATAGGCTCGCCGCCTTTGCTCGCCAGATACTCGTTCGCCTTGGAAAAATGATGATTTCCGAAGAATCCGCGGTGCGCGCTAAGCGGCGAGGGATGCACGGACTCTAATAAAAGATTCGCGAACGGATCGACGGATTCCGCCTTGCGCTTGGCGTAACTTCCCCAAAGCAAATACACGATCCCGCTCCGCGCGGTCAATGATTTAATAACGGCGCTGGTAAACTGCTCCCAGCCTTTGCCCGCGTGCGAAGCCGCGGCATGAGCGCGCACGGTCAAAGTCGAATTTAACAACAGAACGCCCTGCTCGGCCCACTTGGTCAGATCGCCGCTGGTCGCGGAATCGCGTCCAAGATCGGACTTAATCTCTTTGTAAATATTTTGCAAACTGGGCGGCAGATCCACGCCCTCCCTAACGGAAAAACAAAGCCCATGAGCCTGCCCCGGCCCGTGATAAGGATCCTGACCTATGATCACGACCTTGACTTTATCAAAGGGACACAAGTTGAAAGCGTTGAAAATATCGGACGCTTTCGGATAAATATATTTTCCCGATTTATATTCCGCGCGGACGAAATCCGTCAGCTCTTTGAAATAAGGCTTTGCGAATTCATCAGCCAATACCTGTTTCCAAGATTCCTCGATCTTTACATCAATCATTAATCAACCCCTGCTGCATAGCCTTCCATAACACCACGTCGATATACCCGCGCGGCAAACCAGTTTCCTTAACAAGATGCGCGAACATTTTGTCCGCCCCGCCCGGGAACCTTGATCCAAGCCGCATTATCCAAACGTCATACTTCACTATATCCTCGCCCAGATTACGCGCCAAATGATTCGCTGTGATCTTTCCTATATGCGGCAGCTTGGCCAAATAATCAAGCTTGGCGTCCAAGCCCACGCATTTGTAATAACCGTCGCGACAAGCGCTCCGATCATTCCAAATTTTTTGAATCGCGCGGGTCTTGTTTTTATTCCTAAAAATATTTTCCAGCGGCGCACCCTTCTTCAAAGCGTCCATAATTTCCACATGCTTGGCCTTGGCGGTTTTTTGAGAAAACCCGCCCGCCAAGATTACATAAGCCGCTTGGCGCGCGAATTCGTCGGCATCGAATTTTTCACCGCTTGATAGACGCTTTTTTATGACGTCAAAACTATCCAAGTCCGAGCCAAGACCGGCCCTAACCAAGCGTTTTTCCAAATTAAAAAACCATTTTGCATCGAACATAAGCTTATGCTAAACTAAGAACAGATAGGAGTCAATGTCATGAAATTCAAAGATCTAGGCCTTTCAAACACCGCCGAAATGCTTAAAAAAGCGGAATCCGAAAAATACGCGGTTCCAGGATACAACTTCAACAACCTTGAACAGCTACAAGCAATCATAAAAGCCTGCGCCGATACCCGGTCGCCCGTGATACTTCAAGTAAGCCGCGGCGCGCGTAATTACGTAGGCGCCACGCTGCTTTCCGCAATGGCGGGCGGCGCGACGAAATACGCGAATGATTTGGGCATGAAGGCTCCGATCGCGCTGCATCTGGACCACGGCGAAAATTTTCTTATATGCAAGGAATGCATAGACTCAGGATTTTCAAGCGTGATGATCGACGGCTCGGCCCTGCCGCTTGAAGAAAATATCAAACTTACGAAACAAGTAGTCGACTATGCGAAAAAATTCGACGTATCGGTGGAAGGAGAACTGGGCGCGCTGAAAGGAATCGAGGACGATCTGAATATAGCAAAATCAGTATATACGAATCCAGACGACGTAATAAAATTCGTTACGGCCACCGGTGTTGACAGCCTTGCGATCTCGATCGGCACCTCGCACGGGGCATATAAATTCAAATCGGAATCCGATATGCTGCGCTTCGACATACTGGATGAAATCGCTGCGCGCCTACCCGGCTTTCCGTTGGTGCTGCACGGCGCGTCAAGCGTCCCGCAAAACCTGGTCGAACAAATAAACAAGTTCGGAGGAAAGATTTCAGGAGCGATCGGCATACCGGAAGACCAATTGATAAAGGCCGTGGAAAAGAACGTATGCAAAATAAACGTGGACAGCGACTCGCGCCTGGCGTTTACCGCCGCGGTGCGCAAGTTCCTGATAGAATCTCCCGACGCGTTCGATCCGCGCGGATACCTTGGCGCCGCCCGGGACGAGATGATAGAACTTTATAAGCACAAAAACACCAAAGTCCTAAAATCCTCCAACCGCTATTAAAACTTATCGCCGCGAGAGCGGCGATAAGTTTTTGGACTTAAATTATACGATACCCATTCTGCATGGCGAACTTTTTGATAGAATTCAACGTATCGCAAGGATAAAGATCTATCACCTTCTTGCGCCTTGATCCGTCCCTATCGTTAAAAGTCACATTCATAAATATTTTGGACTTCGGGAACTGCGCCTTCACCCAATCTGTAACTATATGCGGAAGATTGCAACCCTTGTCCTGCACAGTGGCACGCGTAGAATCCAAAACATGATTTCCAAGAGAATTCTGTTCCGCGGCGCATTTTTGAAGATTCGCACAATCCCAACAATCCATCACGCACTTAAATTTACTATCCGCGTCTTCTTTGGTTATAGTGGGCGAAATCACATTGATTTCTATGATTGAATAATTAAGCTTGGCGGTCAACCCGCCCTTATTCTCAATCGAATAATTTGACGGGTCAAGATCTTCAAATGATTTACCGGGGTTGTACTTCACGAAATTTTTCTGCACACACATTTTAAACTCCCTAAGTTGTTTTATTGCATTAACTTAGGTAATTCTACCTCCCCCCCCCCGTATTTTGTCAAGAGAAATCCTGTCACACAAATGCGCTGAATAAAACTGCGAAAACCCGGCCTTTTCTAACCGAACGTTATCATCACAATGTTGTTGCCGTCACGGCCCGAACAATCCAGTGGTTCGGAACTCGCGCCGCTTTGCCGACCGTCGGAACGCAAGTAACCGATAGAATCCTTCCAGCCCATCATGCGGAAATACTTGCAGTCGTCGCCGGACAGTCCGGTGATCACGATGATAAACTGTCGCGGATTCTGCGGATCGGCAAGGATTTCATAAGTCCCGCCATAAGGATTTTTCTGAGACATTCCGATCGCGCCGAATATAAGATTTCCGTCGATATTGCTAAAATCCTCGTACTCGGACATAAGCATGCGAACGTTCTGCACCATCATGGAAATCTCCTCGCGCACCTGAAGCTTTTTTTGGTTCCTAAGCAAGTTCGGCACCATTGTAAAAGCCGCGATAGTGATTATAGTCATAACAGCCAGCACGCCCATCATTTCTATCATGGACCTACCCGATTCGTTTTTATACATTGCAACCTCCGGCATTTGTTTTATTATTAAGGCAATGATACCACAAAAGGCGAATAAATGCAATTTTCCGATTTGATAAAAGGCGCGCCAGAACGTTGCGGAGTCTATATGTTTTACGACTCGAACGACGTGCTGCTTTACGTCGGGAAAGCCAAGAATCTAGCGGCGCGCCTTAAACAATACTCGGACCAGAACCGGCTGGACGCCCGGCTTGCAGGAATGGTTTCCCAGGTGTCGAAAATAGATATAAAGACTACGCCCACCGAATCGGAAGCGCTGATTCTGGAACAGGACCTGATAAAAAGTGAAAAACCGAAATACAATATCCTGATGCGGGACGACAAAATGTATCCGATGCTTACCCTTACGAAATCGGATTATCCAAGGCTGCTGAAATTCCGCGCCAAAATAACCGGATCCAAAGACGTGTTCGGCCCCTATCCGTCCGGCGCCGAACTTAACGACGCGATCAAAACCCTTCAGCAAACGACCATGCTTAGAACCTGCTCCGACGCGCAGCTGAAGAACCGCGCGCGACCCTGCATACTTTATCAAATCAAAAGATGCAGCGCTCCATGCTGCGGGAAAATATCGAAAGAAAATTATAACCAAGACGTGAAACTTGCACGCAAAACCCTGTCGGGAAATTCCGCGGACATAAGCATAGACTTAAAACAACGCATGCAGGCGGCAGGCGACGCGCAGGATTTCGAAACCGCAGCCAGTATGCGCGACAGACTAAAGGCTCTCGCAACCACGGCGCAGATGGGGAAAATTTCCGACCGCGCAGTTCCAACGGAAGGGAAATTTTTCGCATACAAACTAAAAAAATGGGACGAACCAATAAAAGAACTCAAGGAATGGCTTGGGATAGATCTGCGCCGCGCCGACGTGTTCGACAACTCGCACCTGTTCGGAAAAAATCCGGTCGGCGCGATGATAGTGTTTACGCATGAAGGCTTCGTTCAATCCGAATACAGACACTACAAACTGGAAGACAAATCGCAGGCCGGCAATGACATAGGCATGATGGAAGAATTTTTGCGCCGCAGATTTTCCCGCGCGAAAATAGACGGCTCGACACCCTCGCTGATAATAGTGGACGGAGGGCGCGCTCAATGGAACGCAGCGCAAAAAGTCTTGCGCGAATTGGACATATCCGCGCCGGTGCTGGGCGTCACAAAGGGCGAAGTGCGCAGCGGGGACGAGCATTTCATAATGCCGGACGGGATTGATGCAAAAATCGAAAAAGACACCAAGCTGTTTTTACTTCTGCGCGCGGTGCGCGACGAAGCGCACAGATTCGCGGTGACGTTTCACAGGCGGCTGCGCGCAAAATCCGCGACATCGTCGATATTGTCGGAAATCGAAGGCGTCGGGCCGAAACGCAGGCGCGCCCTGCTGGCGCATTTCGGAAGCCTGGACCTTATAAAGGACGCTCCGGCCAAAGCTCTCGCGGCGGCAAAGGGCATCTCGCCCGACATGGCAGAAAAGATTTTTCTATTCTTCCATCCGGATATGATAGAATAGCTTGCGACAAAACAGAGAAAAATAAAAAAGGGAAACTTTAATGAAAACATTTATAAACGGAATCTCGATATTCAGAATTCTATCGGCATTCGCGCTGCTGCCGCTTGTGTTTTTTCAGCTTTGGGGCGCTGCGCTGATACTGTTTCTTCTTGCCGCGGCAAGCGACTACCTAGACGGCGTTCTGGCGCGCCGATTTCACGCTACCAGCAAACTGGGCGGAGTACTGGACCATATGGGCGACAAGATGCTGATGACTATCGCCATGATAATCACGATGCTTGCCGTGCAGACTCCGCTTGTCATAGTCATGGTATCGATCGCGATCTGCCGCGACCTTTACGTTTCGGGTCTTCGCGAATTCATGGGCTCGCAAAAGATGGATCTTCCGGTGGACAAAGGCGGCAAAATCAAAACTGTCGCGCAGATGATTTCCCTTATGATATTCTTCTTGTTTTTCTACCTCTATATGAACGACCTGCTGATCGACTGGCATGGAATAATCCTGGACTCGGCTTTGGCAACGCTTGCGATCGCGACCTTGATGACCGCCTGGTCCGCGGCGCGTTACACTTTGTCAGCAATGAAAAAAATAAAGAAGTAAAATATGCGCTACGCCATACTGATTATCTTCGCGGCATTATCTCTCCCTGCAAACGCAAAAATAGATTGCAGCCCGGCGCAGTTCTGGGACGGAAGACGCTGCCGGTTCTGTCCCAAGGAAGGCCGTGTACAGCTTATCCCTAACGCAACCCAAACAGGATGCGTCCGCCGCGAAGACTACATAGACGAAAGCGTCACCTGCTCTCCGAACGAATTTCAAACCATGACCAAGGAATGCATACCCTGCGACTCGACTCAAATATCATTGGGCAACCGGTGCGAATTCTGTCCCTGGGACGATGTCCGAAAAGTCCAGTTGATACCGAACGAAACTCAAACAAAATGTATTCTGCCCATAATGGAAAACGAATAGAGGCGCGTTAACCCTTGCACGCGGCGCGAAGCATCTCGATTTCGGCCGTCATCGTCAGATCGCAAGATTTTTGTTTTTCAATGCTGGCAATGCCGTAAATAACCGTGGCGTGATCCTTTCCTCCAAGCACGCGCCCTATCTCGGCCAGGGACAGATTCGTGTCAATTTTCAAAACCGCCATCATCATCTGACGGGCGCGGACTACGCGGGCGTGGCGGCGCGCGGACAAAATATCGTCCATAGGAACCGCCAGCGCATCGCACATCTTTTTCACAAAATCTTCCGGCGCGTTTTTCGCGCGCAAAGAATCGGACAGCGCGCGCGAAGCTTCCTGCATAGTCATGTCGTTGCCAAATGCTTCCTTCCAAACGGATAATTTTTTAGCAATACCGGAAATCACATGGCCGTTGTCATCGGAATTGTCCGCGATGAATCCCGCGACATCGTCCGCCGCTCCGGCGACTTTCAGAATTGCGATTTTGGCTTCGCGTTCGGGCAAGGACAAATCCGCAACGATACCGGAAGACAACAAGGACTGCAACCTACGCGGAAAATCCACCAACGCTCCAGGAGCCAATTCCGAAGTCAGCAAGACGTTGCCGCCATTCTCCACCACGCCAGCCAGCAGGCTTTCGAATTCGGCCGTGCATGCGCGCTTTCCGGCCAGGGCGTGAATCCCGTCTATAATAAGAACATCCGCGGACAATATCTTATCCTTGAACGCAAATGCGGATCCGTTTTTCAAAGAGCGCAAGAAATCGGAAACAAACCGGTCGGCGGAAAGCATGACGACATCGCGCCCGCCTTTTTCGATTATTCCGTTACGCACCGCGCGCATAAGATGAGTTTTACCGCTTCCGCTGGCTCCGTGCAAAAACAGCGGAGAAAATTTAACGGCGCCGGCGGATATTTTTTTGCACGCCGCCACGGCGAATTCATTACCGGGGCTTGTGATGAAATTATCGAACGAACAGCCGTCTATCTCCTCCCGCACGGAACTTGCCGCGGAAACTATGGGCCTGTTGTCGTTTATATAAGCCTCGCCCGCGGACGCAACCCTGTCCGACAACTCAAGACCCATCTGCATTTCGGCGGCTAGTGAAACAAGGGTATCCGAATATTTGCTTTTGATGCATCCAAGCGCGAATCTGTTCGGAGCATTCAAAATAATTTTTCCATCCTCAGCACATCCGGTGACTTTTGAAAACCAAGTATTGAATTCCTGCGCGTTCACGGCATCGCAAACCGAATCCATAAATTTATGGAAAACCGTTTTCGACGCTGCTTCGTCTTTTTTAAGTTTAGACGAAGCGGCGTCGCTTGCAACCTTAAATACGTTTACTTCACCCAGCGGCATTCAAATTTCCTTTCCAACAAGGACAATCTAAGCCAAGCCTCTAATTTTTCCACAATTTTTTTATTACAATTCCGGTTCTTTTAACTTGATCGGATTTCTGCCGTTTTTATTCAAAATCTTAAAATCATAGGATTTCCGCCGCATACGTACCATTATCAACCCTTCCTTACAAAGCCTCCATCCACTTTATCCACCAATCCCCTAACCTCCATCACCACCAATTCCCTTTTGATTACAGATACATTTTTACCCAACCCTACCGCTATATCCGATTCGTTCACAGGTACTGTGCCAAGCAGATCCAAAATCTGTGATTCAATGCCCGTTTTAGCCCTAAAATCCGCCATTTTTGTATTGACAACACAGGCACTTAATTCTAATTTTGTAAAGAAATCATCAGGGCCCATGCACAAGGTTGCAATATTTTCCCGAATCAGTCTGTTAGGCCCATAAGACCTGGGATCGGAAGGGTGCGAAGGTATGGCATATATGCGTCGCCCAAATTCTTTTGCAAAGCCTGCGGTTATAAGACTTCCCGATCCTTCGTTCGATTCGCCCAATATAAGCTTTTCTCCCAAAGCCGCCAATATTTTATCACGGCGGGCGAAGTGCCTTTGCGTCGGCTGTTGTCCAACTGGTATTTCCGACACCACGCATCCTCGCCGAATTATCTCGTCATAAAGCTTTTGATTTTCCAACGGCCAAACATAATCCACGCCTCCGGCCAGAACCGCGATCGTATTTGAATCTCCGTCCACGGCAAGCGCACCTTCGTGCGCCGCGGTGTCGGTGCCGATTGCCATTCCGCTTACCACCGCGCAATCATTCTCGGCTATGCGTTTGGTTATAACACGCATCAAGCTCATCCCCGCGTTAGTAGCGTGCCTTGTACCGACCGCTGAAAAAGCCCTCTTGGCCAAAGTCTTTCTGTTGCCTATCGCGCTAAGTATCGGAGTCGTCCCATGAGCATGCCTCAAGTTTTGTGGAAAATCATCATCCAAGTCCGAAATATAAAATCCCCCGATTTTATCAAGCAAATCCATCTCGCGCTTAACGCCGTCAATAAAATCATCGGACAGATTTAAACTATCCGCGGCATCCTCGGCCGAACCGCGATGATTTTTCATAATCTCGGCATATTTTGCCGGACCTATTCCGTTAGACCTATATATGCAAAGCCTATGAAAAATATCGCTCATGATTTTTTGCGGCGAAGATTTATTTTATCCTCGGTGCCGCCGACAAGGCGCTTGATGTTTTCCTTATGAGTGTAAACTCCCAACAGGGCAAGGACAGCCACAGCAAAAACCACTTCATCCTGCAAACCAATAAGGAACGCCGCAGCCGGGGCTATCGTAAGCATAACAAGCGCCGACAAAGAAGACAGCCTGGTCAGCAAAGCGCAGCTAAGCCAAGCGGCGGCGCATACGACGAAAAGCCACGGGGAAGCGGCAATCATGAACCCGAAAGTCGCCGCCACGCCCTTGCCTCCCCTGCCCTTCAGCCATACGGGAAAATCATGCCCGATCACAGCGGCGAATCCGGCCAAGAATCCCGACCCGGGAATCATATTATCCACTATAAGATATACGGCCGCCACTTTGGCCATGTCGATAAGAACGCTTGCCGCCGCCAAAGTCCTGCCTCCGGCATTTCGGTATAATTTGGACAATATGATTCCGAAAGGTACGGATCCCGCCAAATATCCGATTATCGCCGCGTAAATCCACATTTCAAACTCCTTGATTTGGGCACCCGATAAGATTATAATAAGTAATCAAATAAAACAAAGGAAAATTTATCATGGCCAACCACAAATCCGCAAAGAAAAGAATCCTGGTGACGGCGACCAAGAACGCCTGCAACACCCGCAAAAAAACCGCGACTAAAACCGCAATCAAAAAAGCCGAAAAGGCTTTGGCCGGAACCGACAAGGCCGCCGCGGTGACAGCGGTCCGCGCTGCCGAATCCAAAATTATGAAGAACAAGACCATGCCGAAGAAACGCGCCGCGCGCAAAATATCGCGCATGACTAAAAAGCTCTCCAAGTAATAATAAATAAAAAAACCGTGCCGCTGATCAGCGGCACGGTTTTTTTATTTGGTGGACGAGCGGAGGATCGAACTCCGGACCCACTGATTAAGAGTCAGTTGCTCTACCGGCTGAGCTACTCGTCCATAGGTCAGCATTCTATCCTAAAAATTCCGATACGCAAGTGTTTTTTACGCCCTAAAAACTCACCGAAGCCCAAAGATACAGCGACAGAAGCACTAGATACAGCGCGCCCCTGAAACGCGTCAGCTTTTTCCAATAAAGCAGATCAAAGCACAGCATCGCGGTGGCGAACAGCATCACGATAATATCCAACCGCGCGACGTGTTTCGACACGGGCAAATCCACTATTAACGCCCCCGCCGCTATAACCAACACTATGTTCATAAAGTTGGATCCAATGATGTTTCCAACCGCGATCTCGGGGCGTCGCTTGAAAGCCGCGATCACAGTTACAAGGAATTCCGGAGTGGCAGTGGCAGGCGCGACTATCAAAATTCCGGCCATAGTCTGATCAAGACTGTTCATGGCGGCAACCTTTTGAACCGAATCTATGAAAATATCGCTTCCAAAATAAAGGGCAAGAATACCTATAACTATAAGAATTATAATTTTCCAAACCAAAATATTATCAGCGGAACGTTCCATAAGCGGCGCGCCGTCGATACGTGGTCTGACCCTGGCATACCACAGATACCCGAACAGAATGGCGAACAAAGCGACGCCTTCAAGCCGCCCTACTCCGCCCGTCCAAACGAATACGGCAAGCACAATGCTTGCCGCGGACATAAAGACTAATTCGGCCAAGTGCTTGCGCACGGACATGATCAATATCGGCGATATAAGCGCGCCGACGCCCAACACTCCCCAAATGTTTATCACGTTGGAAGCTATGTTTGTGCTAAGAATCAACCCGCCCAAATCCCGCGCGCCTCCGAACAGCGACACAAAAAGTTCAGGCAATGAAGTTCCCATTCCTATTATTATCACCGACACGACGAATTCCGAAAAACCGAATCGGCGCGACAGCCGCACGCATCCGTCGACCAGCCACTTTGCGCCAAGCAGCATCCCAGCCAGTCCGACGGCAAGATATATCCATTGCATCATTCGTCACAATAACATATAATCGGTGCGATTATTATAGGAGAACAATCGTGAAAAAATTTCTAAACATAGGAACGTTGGGGTTGGTAGGCATCCATTCGATATGCTGCGGACTTCCTATCCTGGCAGCAATATTCGGAGCGGCGTCACCGTTCGCAGGCCTAATTTCGCATACGCTAAAGGACATACTGCTGATAGTGGCAAGCGTTGCGGTCGCGGCGTCGTGGATAATCTATTTCAAATACAAGGACAGCTGCAACAAAACCGTCCTGATACTGTCTACGGTCCTGCTTGGAGTCATGCTGGCTATGAAGATTTTCGGCGGCGGCTGCGACGGCCACTAGCCTTTTTTCGATGCCTGCCGTCTATCATATCTCGGTAATATTCGAATACGGTATGGATTGACCGAAAGAATCCCCTGCGATGCGCGGCCCAAATCGCGGCCACTGCAAAGACCGATATTATTATGGTTAAAAAATCCGCGATAAGCTGTATATGTCCGTGAATATTCATGTTGAAATTCTACATACGCCGATATATAGTTTCCATAGGATAAAATACAAGGAACAGAATGCCGACAATACTATCTGAAATCACCCTTGCCGAACTAGCAAGAAAACACAGCGACCTAGGCATAGAAGACTCCTTTGAAAAAGTGGTGTCGTTTGATAATTTTTTGGAACAGCATGAAGCGGAATTCGATAAAGATATGGCCGAAATGAGAGCGGAAATGCGCAAAATATGCGAAGAACGCGGCCGCCTGACAAAAATGGAACACCTGTTGGAGCCCATGATAAAGAAATACAAGCATATACGTTCCACCGCGGGGATCAAGCTTGAAGCCCAAATAATTTTTCATCAAAACGATATGTTCTATATGATCGAGGAAACGGGCGGCCGCGGCGGGCGAGGCCCGGCGAAAAATCCCGAAGACGTCGCGATAAACGCCGCCAAGAAAAAACTACGTTAATTTTCCCGGCGGGTCTCCATCATGCCCTCGCCTACCTACTTCACAATAATGGGCTTCCAATTCGATACGTCTGTATTCCCAAGCTCGGCTGGCAGGCGATTCGGCAGAATAGCGTCCCAAACTTGAGTGCGTCCAAAAGGTCCAAGTTTGCCGCGCACGCGCAGCTGATTGAAATCGTAGTCTTCCTTGGTCTGCCAAATAACGGCCGAGTAAACCGAACCCGACTGCGGGTCCATGATCTTGCCGCCGACGAACTCCTTGCCGTCCCATCTCATATCCCAAATGATGTCCAGCCCCGCGATATGCGGCTTTCCCTTCACTTTCTCGGCGACCTTTACGGGCGCGGCATAAGTCTCGGAAATATTTTCTCCATCGAACAAAGCAACGATCCTTCCGCACAACCTATCGCCGCATTCGTACAAGCGCACGATGGATTTGGGCATACCTGTCTTGTCGTCAAGCGTTCTCCAAAATCCCGCAATCGGGGCTTTTACCGGCGCAGGCTCGGCGGTAGCGAAAACCGCCGCCATAGGCGCGGCGGCCATAATAGTTGAAATTAAAATTTTCTTAAACATGATGCGCACTCCTTCTATTTATGCAAGGAATGCTGTCACAACGATTTATTCCGCGCAAGAATTATTTTTCCCTTCCCTCGACGAAAGGCTTTACTATCCTATCCCGCAAAGGCTGGAATCTTATGAAATCAATCATAGCCCTTTCAAGTCCTTTCATATCCGGCACATTTCCGAATCCGCTTTTTAAAATTTCTTTGGAAACCTGAACGCAGAACCAAGGAGAAAGTATATTGATCCACGGATTATTCATATCCTCTAAACGGAATATCATGTCCAATCCTCCGTTTGAATCGAACTTGGGTATATAATGGTCCGGATAATAAACCCAGCGCCTGAAACCTTCAGGAGCCTCGGTGGCGCGGAAATAAACGCCATTTAACGCAATCTTGTAATCCCTTTTGAAAATATCATACAGCTTTTTGAAATAATCGGCCCTCATAACGTCATGATGCACCGGACAGCCAAGGTATTTTTGATCGCCAAGAATATACTCGATAGTTTCGCCTTTATAAATGCTTGCATTAAGATCCTGCTCCAACGGATGCTGAATGCCGCTTAAACTAAAATTTGTGAATAGTCCCTTCGGCCCATCATATTCAGGCCCAGGCTTTTTCATGGCAAAATTATTTAAAATTTCATTCTGTTCGGAAATATAAGACGATATTTCACTTTCCTGCACCTGAATCATATCCTTCCACGCGCTCTTCTCCCTTTCCTTTTCCGCGCGCTCGGCCTCCAACTTTTGGTTTACAAAGAAATCATTCCTTGTCAGATGATTGCAGTAATCATTTACGTAATGCTTGTAAAGCCCAAGCAAAGTATCTTCTATCCCAGGCGCATCTTTGAACTGCGGCGACAAGCATCTTTTAATGGTATAGTGCCACGGCATCAGCACGCCGTTTATCTCGGCAATAAAAGCGACGTAGTTGCCGGCCATTTTGGGAAGATACCAACCGGGCAAAGCGCCCCAACCGGATTCGGAATTAGGCAAAACCCCGTCCCGTTTTAACAATTCGGGATCCACGCAGCGGAACCAGATATTTTGAAGATCAAGCCACCAAGCCTGACTATAATTGATTTTGTCCTTAACACGATCAAATATATCTTCGGATCCGTATCTAACCTCGCAACCGCGATACGACTGTCCCTTCGCGCCATAATCGTACTTGAAAGTCTCCCCGGCGGCGACGCTTTTTTCCAAATCGCCGCGCAGGCGTTTTTGAATTGGATCATTAGTGAAATCAAGATTCATAAGGTGACGCACCTGGCTTTGCATAGCGTTACGCTGACTGGCGGCCTTCTTGCGATCGGCATTTATTTTGCCCGCGTTCCGCATCATGCCGGCAAGTCTTTTTTCTATGCTCATCCTATTCTCTCCATTTAAGAAGCGGCTCCGTAACCTTGCTAAGAAAAACCTGGTCCGCGGCGAATCTGTTCATAACGACATTATGTCCTACGACAGGCTCGCACCAATCGTCTCCTTCGCTGGTCCAGAAATCCACGTCGGTTATAAACCATGGGCTCAAGATGCTTTTCGATCCGCCGAAATCAAAGTCGATTATGAAAGCCGTCTTGTATCCGTTCTCGATATTCGGAAAACAGTCGCACGGTATATACTTATTTTCAGTCGTTGAATTAACGGCCATAAAATACAAATATTTGATTTCTATACCCTCGTCGCTAAAAGCCCTTCTCGCGGGGCTCCATAAGTTTTCATTCGGGTTGCGGCTTGGATAATGAATTTCAAAACCTTCATAAAGCTGATTGGTCAGGAATTGCTGAAATCCGAAAGCCGGACATTTGTTCAAAGAATTTTTAAGAAAATGCTGAGCCCTGCTCGAGACCAAATCATTGGGATTGCTGGAATATCTGAACCTCCGGCTGTTCCTCTGCCAACGCGGAGCACTCGCAGCGATCCTAACCGCATCATCGCCTATCCTGTCCCGCGTATCGCGATCACCCAACTGCCTTAATCTTTTTGCGTAATCGTCCATAACCTACTCCTTATTTGTTCATTCCCCGGAACACAGCCATAACCCTATGCCCCAATTCGAAAGTCGTATAAATCGCTGTCAAAGCCTCGCTTATGCCCTGAATATGCCCATGCTGAATATTCTGAGTATAACCCGTATAAAGCCAAGGACTGTTTGTGGAATCTCCCATAGAACCAAACTTGAACAGCAGCGCGACTTTTCCATAGTTATCGAATTTTGGAAAATAATCATTCGGCAAATAAGTCCAATCCTCGACCTTGCAATCCAACTTTATCAGCCGCACCCAAATGCTTTCCAGCCACACTCCGTGGTCGTCCTTGAACTGCCGGGCCAGTTTTCTGAACAGATCCATCTGCCCGTCGTAAAATATCGGAAACCCGTTGTAAGCGCAGGCATAAGTCGCACAATCAAACTTAACGGTTTCGTCCCTGTGATAGCTTTTCAGCAAATCGTCGCTAAGGCTCACCTGAACGGAATATTCTTTAAGAGCGTCGAACGGCGTGGTGTTTCCATAAGCGTCCAAAATTTTCCCGGAACGGTTCTTGGCGTACCATTCGTCCATGCTCGCGTTTATGCGATCCTCATGCCCTTTCATCTCCATTCTTACAAGCTCGCGGTCTTTTTCTTTTTTGCGTTTTTCAGCGCGCTCCTGTTGAATTTTCGCATCGTTGTCCCTGCGCCATTTCGCGGAATTTTTTCTGCGCTCGGCCGAAATTTTATCCGCGCCAGCCATCAACCCTTTAAGCCTTTTGTTAATATCGCCACTCATGACTAACCTCTTATGATCTGCAGGAACGGAGCCATGAATTTGTCGCGGCACGATCGGTCACAGCACAAGCGGCTCATAGTGTGATCAATTCCATCAACAACGGCGAAGTCTTTTGACCATACCCGCTCGCCGGTGAAAAACCAAGGGCTCAGCATGCCGCTGAACACCGCCGTTAAAGCCATCTTTCCCCCGCGAAACCTGGCGGCGGGAAGATAATCGTTCGGCAAATAAACCCACCGATCCGATGATTCCGAGACAGCCTTGTAACACTGAAATGAATTGGGATCTATGCAGCGAAAGAAAACTCCCTGCAATCCGATTTCGTCCTCAATTCCATGCTCTTTAAAATAATTTTGAAAATCCGCACCGTTTTCGTCCACGATCAATTCGTTAAGCTTTTCCAAAAGATCATTATCACCGTATATAACTTCGCGTTTATCATATAATTGTATTCCCTTCGCGCTGAAATCATACATGACGGTCCCGCCGACGCTTAAACTCTGCTCTAAATTTTTTCTAAGGCGGCTCTGAACACAGTCCGAATACAATCTCGAGGCGCTAGCCGGCAGATTTGATTTTTTCCTATCGCGCTTGGCCGCAACCTGGCCGCTTCTGATCTGCCTGTTTCTGTTACCGTCCTTAACAAGGAGACTCGTTGCAACCCTATCGATATTATTCATAACCCAACTCCTTTGAATAAAAAATGCGGCATATCTCTATATGCCGCAGTCTACCCCCCCCCATCAAGTTTTGTCAAGCTATTTATCCGATTACATTTCCAATATCTTCGCCCGTAACCTCAAGATATATTCCTTTATTGAATTGACCGACTTACACTGCCTGCAGCCGGCCGGACCCGTGCGGTAATTGGTTATAAACTTTTTTATCTGATCGGCCTGAGTCTCCAATTCAGCCAACACGCCGCGTTCTTCCCTGGACTGTCTTGGGCCGCCCTTTGGCATACTCGGCATCTTGACTTCGATCAAGCTCAGCCTTCGCCTAGCCCAATCCGCCCATTCTCCAAAAGTCTTGGCCTCAAGATTTTCTACCCCCCCCCATACGAAAAACGTTCCGAATCCCGAAGGATCTTTCGCGACCTTCCTTTTGCCCTCCACGTCGTTTTTGATTTCGTCCAATGCAGTTTCGATCTCTCTCACCCGCTCGGATACGTGCGCGGATTTTTCAAGCAGCACAACAACGCTCTGATCCGACCTATAAGAATCAAGAAAAGCCGAGGCCCGTAAGAACCGCTCGTTCTTACTTTTGATTTCCGACCAAATCCTAAGCATTACATTATAAGACAATATACCATTACCAAGCTTCGCTTCGAATCTATCCAAGCCCGAAGTTATATCCAACTGCCAGTTTTCATACCTTTTCATAGTGTCCGCATTCAGTTTAACCATATTTAATATCCTTAGATTGTTACTTGGCAAGTATATAGCCTTATTCGCGATAATAATATACGAAACTATATCATTGTCAATAGAATTTTGATTATATCTAAAAATAATAAACAAAAACAAGAACTTAGTTTGTATACACAATTGTATTGATATTTATATTGACATCTGTATATATTGATGTATATAGATGTCATGGCAAATATGATGCAGCAATTGTTTATAATGAACGCGGACGATATACTGAAAGAGTACGCAGTCTACCGGGCCTTTAATCGAAGCGACTCGGTAATCAATATGCGCATTCCCGGAGCGGTCGCGGAAAAATTAAAAGCTCTGGCCGCATCCAAAGGCGTCCCCTACCAGACCCTGATCACGGCGACTCTATTTTCATTGGTCAACGACGGCTCGGACCCGGTTAAAAAATAATTGCAATTTTTGGTGACCCCACCGGGAATACTCCTACGCTTCGCTTCGTTTTCACTCGTTCGCGCTTAAACTTCGCAAGCTCGTTTTCGCTTACTCGTACGCGAACCCTGCGGGTTCAATTCGGGCGGGATTACACCAAAACCAAAAAACCCTTGCGGGTTTTTATTTTTGGTGACCCCACCGGGAATCGAACCCGGGTTTTAAGAATGAGAATCTTACGTCCTAACCGCTAGACGATGGGGCCGGTAAAAATAAATGGTGCGGATAAAGGGACTTGAACCCCCATGACATTGCTGTCACTAGTACCTGAAACTAGCGCGTCTACCAATTCCGCCATATCCGCAGGTTCAGCGATTATAACCACAACAGCAAAAATTGCAAGAATAAATACATCTTGGAAATTTATACCCAATCGGACATAATGCCTTGAACAAGGAGAGAGACAAATGAAGACCATGCCTTCCGCGCCTCCGGCGCCCATGCTGAAATACATATTGATTTTTGTCATAGTAGCCGCCGCTTTCTGGGCCGGTTCTATGATGGATACATTGAAAGGTAGCGGCGGATTCACAGACAAAGCCTGCAAATCGGTCAAAGAACGAATCGAAACAAAAACCACCAACTTAAACAACGAAAGCGACATAGGCCAGCTGCGCGACCTGAACCGCATATTCACGCGGAACTGCCGCCACCGCGACATAAAGATTTCGACCGAAGCGCGCAAGAACAAAAAAGTATTAAGCGAGCGCACCTGCGAAGCTATCGAAGACCTTATATTACAGCGCCGCGAATTCGACGACGAGTGGAGCATGGACCCCTGGATCCGCGTCTACGTCGCCAAATCCTACGCGGATCTAAGCTTCCACGGCTGCCCCGAAAATCGCGAAAAGTTCCGCCAATTGGCCCTGCGCGAGGTGGAAATAGCGGAAGTGCTTTTTAAGGTCGAAAATATGGAAGCCCTCGGCGACCAGCAGGTACAACAGCTTTACCGTTACTTGGGTCCGCAATAATACCCCCCCCATCCCGGCTTATCATAATTGTCGCCCCGCGGCTTGACCGCGGGGTTTAGGCTTCCTCGTCACCCAAGCGACTTGACCGCCGTAACCTCGATCTCGATCGTCGCTCCCTGGCGGGCGAAAGCCGAAACCTGCATCATAGTGCTGACCGGCCTTGCCTTGGCAAAGTATCGGCCACGGATCGGCGACACGCTTGCGAAATCATTTATGTCTGTTAAAAAAATCTGCGCTTTGACCACGTCGTCCATACCTGCGCCCGCCTCGATCAAAATTTTTCTATTACGCCGATTATTTAGGCTTTACCGCAGGGTTTTTTCTTCGCGCCCGTTTGTTATTATTTTGATACACCCGTCTTTGTTTGGTTATTTCATATAAAACAATTCCCGTGGATACGGCCAAGTTCAAGCTTTCAATAATTCCATACATTTCGATGCTGACGCAAGCCTCGCTTCTTTCAACCGCCAAATCGCTTATTCCTCTTGATTCATTTCCAAACCAAACGGCCAATTTTGCCTGTGTAAAATCACCATGCTGCAATACTACATTGGTTTTTCCTTTAATATGCGGAGAAGTTACGATCGACATATATCTATTTTTCTCAAGATGCGCAAGACATTCTTCGGTCGTATTGAATTTTTTAACGAAAGTCCATTTAACCGCCGACACGGAAGTCGCAAGCAAATCTTTCTTTGTCCGCATTTTTTCCCAGTCGTTCGGAACAAGATTTTTACCATCGACTATGTATAGCTTTTCGACACCAAGCGCGTTTATGTTCCTTATAACCGTGCCTATATTTTTAAGGTCTTTCGGCTCTTCAAGGACCGCTATTAAATTCTTGCATCTTCCGACTTTGATTCTGTCAGCCCTTTGCCTAAGACCAGTTTTCATTTCAAATCCATTTTTCCATTATTTATCTAAATTATAAAGCAACGGAACCCAAAAACCAAGTGATTTTTGTATTGACAAATTTGCAATCATCTAATACAGTGCGGCTATAAATTAAGAAAAGAGTCCTGGAAATGAGCATAGATTTTAAGATAGAAACATCCGGCGAAGAGTATTGCACACGCCAAATATTCGATAAAATCAAGGTTCCTACCGGCATCTATCACATATCAGGACGACATAAAGACATCAAGCCATTCCACATATACCGTGGAAAATTCGTCTACCACAATGACAAAGAAGAATCCGATCTGATCATCGCAGAAATCAGAAATTTGGTAGTCGGCAAGGCCGTAAAATCAATAATAGGTCACGGACAAGACGAGGACAAAGCATGGCAAAAGATAAAAGGCACGATTTATCTTAACCTTGGCATAGACTATAATTTTGATTCCTTTGGACGTCCTTTCATCATCACGGAAAAAGGCAAGCCGGAAATAAAGCAACTTTCCGACGACATCGCCACAGCCTATACGGAAACGATACATAAAGTCATCCGCCACCCCGGCCCGTTCTCGTTCGAACATAGCGAAGAGTTATACCTATCGATAATTTCATGCAATGGAAAAGACCTTAGAACAGTCGAAGACAGCACAGACAAGGTTATGATTAAAAATATTGCAAATATAAAAGACGCCCTACAACATTAATCTTTACACGGCCTTACGGCTGCTATAACCGCGCCGCGTACGCCTTATTTTTTAAACTCTTAACATTCCGCCGTTGACGTGAATGGTCTGTCCGGTTACATAGGCCGCCTCAGAGCTTGCAAGGAATACGGCGGCGGCGGCTATGTCCGCGGGTTCGCCGAAGCGTCCGGCCGGAATCTGCTTAAGAACCGCATCCTTTATATCATCCGACAGAACATCGGTCATGGCAGTTTTGATAAAACCCGGAGCGATGCAGTTGGCGGTAATACCGCGGCTTGCGACTTCGACGGCCATAGACTTGGTCATAGCGGTGATCGCGCCCTTGGACGCGGCGTAATTAGCCTGCCCCGGATTTCCCATAGTTCCGATGACCGAAGTAATGTTTATAATGCGGCCGAATCTATTTTTCATCATAGGCATAACAGCGGCACGGCTAAGGCGAAACGCGGACATAAGATTTATATTTATGATGGACATAAAATCCTGATCGTTCATGCGCATGAACAGACCGTCCTTGGTCTGACCTGCGTTGTTCACAAGTATGTCCAAGCGCCCGGCTGCGGCAACAGCGTCGCCTACAAGCTTCTCGGCGGCAGCCTCGTCCGAGAGATCGGCGGAAATGGCAAAAGCGCGATCCTTAAACTCGGCCTTAAGCGTTTCAAGTTTTTCAAGATTGCGTCCGGTTAGGATTACGGTCGCTCCGGCCAAGTGCATGGCGCGGGCGATGCCTTCTCCTATCCCTCCGGTAGCTCCGGTTATTAACGCTACTTTTCCGGATAAATCAAACATGATAATCTCCTATGAATTTTTTTATTTCTTCGGGAGTACCGACGGACACGGCGGCCAGATTCGCCGATATGCGTCCCGTCAGGCCCGACAAGACTTTTCCCGGACCAAATTCAACTACTTCGTCGACGCCTAATGATTCTGCGGCAAGAATAGATTCCCTCCAGCGAACGCCGCGGGTCATCTGCTCGATAAGAAGGTTTTTGATTTCTTCGGAAGCCTGAACGGGCGCTGCGGTGCGGTTGGAAATAATGGGAATAACCGGCTGAACCAAAGTCATATCCCGCAACGCGATCTCGATCTCGGCCCTGGCCGGACCCATCAAAGAAGAATGCGGAGCGGTAGATACGGGCAACATCATCGCGCGCTTTGCGCCGGCGGCGACGGCCAGCTCGGCGGCTTTTTCGATCGCGGCCTTGACTCCCGATATAACTATCTGACCAGGGGCATTATCATTGGCCAATTCGCAAACTCCGACAGCGGACGCTTCGCCGCAGACTTTATTTACGGCATCTATATCCAAACCTAAAATTACGGCCATCGCGCCTTCGCCTACCGGCACCGCGCGCTGCATGGCGTCGCCGCGAACGCGAAGAAGCTTTGCGGTGTCATGCAGCGAGAGAGACCCTGCGGCGCAAAGCGCGGAATATTCTCCCAACGAATGTCCGGCAATATAAGTGAAAGCATCTTTGACGGTCAGTCCTGATAAATCCTGCCAAACGCGCAAAGCGGCGATAGACACAGCCATGATCGCGGGCTGGGAATTTGTGGTAAGGTTCAGCTCTTCGGCGGGCCCTTCGAACATGATTTTTGAAAGGTTTTGGGAAAGCGCATGGTCCAGTTCCGCGAATATATTTTTTGCTATATCAAAATTTTCGGCCAAATCTTTTCCCATTCCGACGAATTGAGAACCCTGCCCCGGCAACACCAACATCTTAGACATTTATTTATTCCTTTTTGTGCCTTGAGATTTTAGCATAAAAAAACTTAAATTCAATAAGGAACTTTATCTTATTTACAAAACACCTGAATTTTAATATAATAGAAAGATACGGACGCTTCACGTGAAACGTTAAATAAGTATCTGAATATAGTTAATTATGCCCATGTAAAGTTTACGAAGTGCAGGGTATTATTTTATAGTATTGACAAATATATAGTGTGCGGGCGCCCCCAAAAGGGGCGCCGCTTTTTTTACCTGGGTCGTCAGGTCAAGCCTGACAATGACATTGGATATATTAATTAACCGGAGTCGGGGTCGGCATCGGAACCGGTTGAACCGGAGTCATCATTGGAGGGTTCCTTTGTATATGCTCGCGGAAGGTCGGCAGGCGATAAGTCTTGCCAAGGTCTACGGTCTGGAATCCACCGACGTCGCACTTGGTGCGGCTGCCTTCATAGAACCAGTAAGCGATACCGATTGCAGCTCCGGCGCCCGCGCCTATTATGGCTCCGCGCGCAACCCTATTTCCCCAAACCCTTGACATCCATCCCTTCTTTTCTTCCGCCGTCACTCCCGGAATTGTTTCCATTTCCGTGACAGTTTCAATTTCCTGTTCAAGCCTTAGAATTCTGGAAAGCAATTCGTTTCTTTCTTGCACGGAAATCTCCGCGTTACTTAGACTATCATTGATCTCATTCGCAAGTTGCGATAGTTTCGTAACCCTAGAATCCAAGCGCGACATATGAGTGGCGGCAAATATTCCGCCTCCTTGGGGAATTCCAAACTTGTTAAGGTCTGCCATAAACCTGTTTTTAGCCGCCTCGCCCTGAGGAACACTCGTCCTAGTCTCTCCGAAGTACGTCCACTGACCGTTGATATTGTAACTAATCGTAATCATGGGGCCAGTTATGCTGCCGCATGTACCATTAGCCACATAGTTAAATCTGACATTATTATTTACAAAATTTCCAAACTCTGCCGCCTTACGACATTCTTCAACGTCATTAAGCTTGTTAAAATTCTGCAATAACATCCTAGCATTATTCACACTGTTCGACAATGATGTCAAAAAGACTTGAGGCGAAGCGCCGTCAGCCCTATAAATCGAAGCAAATTCGCTCTGAGCCAAACAATTCCATGTCTTGCTTGAAGTAAATATGCTACCTATTTCGTGCCTTAAATTCCGCGGAGCGGCGTCGCACCAAAATTGTATATCTTCCTTTTTAAACCGTTCGTCCAACTCGTCCAGCTCCTTTTGAAACTCTGTAAATTTTTCGCCGGACGTACCGGACCTTGGTGCCGAAACAGAAGTCGCAGAGGCGGCATTCTGATTAGCCAAACGCTGCAGGTCTTCGGCGCGCGTCGGTCTAAGATCAGTTACGGTTCCGCCTTTGGATTCTTTCATAACGGCTATTCTTTCGGTTTGATGATTAATGCAAATATTTTGATCCGGGACCGGCACATAATTTTCCGGACATTGCACGCAACGATTATTCGCGCTTACAAATCCTTCCGGACAATTTCCACGCGGCCAGAAATGCCCGACCGCAGCGCCGACACCCGCGCCGCCGACTATCAAGGCCGGGATCACATATTGCGAAGTGCGCCTCATGACGCGGATGCTGTCAAATGTGTTGGCGTTGCACTGCACGACCGAACCGAACGGATAGAACGCGACCGCATCTCCGTCACCGCTGGATATGACTTTTCCGTTCTGACCCAAGGCTACGATCGGCACCATGCATTCGAAAGTCAATTCGTTGAACTCGCCCTCGAAGCCATGAGCGTTGACATTGGTACAAACTTCGCGCGCTTCGCGGACCGTCACGTTAAGATGCGGAATCATGCGGTCGTCTTCATCTATATAAGCCACCAAAGCTCCGTCAACCATCACAAATTTTTCGTTGGTCATAGGGTCTGTATAAAGAGTGGTGCCGTCCGGTAAAAAGCTTTCCAACATGACGTTTCCGGTATTGGGATTCACAACCTGAACCATAGCATCCATCGTCGCGACGTCGACCGCAGACCTTGCGGCGTCGGGCGTACCAGCCGCGCGCACAATATTCACCAAGCCCGGCTGATTAGCCCTTCCCGCGACCATGGCCTGTCCGCGCAACACGGCGGCGTCGCTTGATGTTACGGCTATGACAAGTCCGAAAACTCCTAATATAATTTTCCTCATAAGACACTCCCTATCCTACTAGATTTAATGAATTATATCATAAAAATCAGTTTCCGGCAAGCCGCTTGTTCGCCTCGTCCCTGATCTCCTGCATTGCGTCGGCCAACGGGATTCTCATAAAGCGCGGATCGTTTCGCTTGACCGGGGCGCTGGAGGCGTCGAAAGCCGTGCGGCATGGATTGTTGTCGGCCAGCCAGCTTGAAATCAAATTGCCCCCGATCCAGCCGCCGGCCGCTCCGATAGCAAGGCTTGCCCCGCCGGTGAAAGGCGCAAGCGCAAGGCCCGCCACCGCTCCGACCCCCATGTGAGCGGTCTTTTTCAACACGCCGGAACTGTTAAGAGTAATCGAAGGCTCGGCCAGGTTGCCGGAAAATTCCATTAGGCTGATCAAGTCTCCGGTAACGCTAAGGCGCAGGCCCGAGACGGGGCGCGAAGTCATATTCACGCGCAAGGTCTCGCGGCCAAGATCTATGTCGCCCGCGACGTTTATGTTGAATACGCTGGTTTCGACCGCTATGCCGTGGCGGGTTTCGGCTAGGCCGTTACGAACTTTCAGGTTGACGGCGGCGCAGTCGATTTTGACTTGATCCTCGTCTCGGTTGGACCGGAACAAATCGCGCACGTCGCCGCCAAGACTGGTTAAAAAGTCCTTGCCGTATATATGGGACACCAGATCCTTGTGGGCGAATCCCCTGCCCGAAGACCTGGCTTGCAAACGGCCGGTCGCGGTGCTCATAAGACCGGTAAGGTCGCCGCCTTCGGCGCGAGCCACGAATTGGAAATTCGCCGGAAGCCGCGAGATCAGATCGGGATTCCTAAGCTCGGCAAGCAGCTGAGCCACCTGAACTCGTTCCCCGCGCCCCTCGGCCGCGGCATAGATTTTTCCGTCCTCTATAATGCCGTGCAAACTTGTTTCGGATTTTCCGCCCCAAGTCGTAGTCGATCCCAGCACGGCGAATTCGTGGTTTTTCAGAAGGCCCTCGGCTTTGATGCCCGATATGTTCAGCTCGCGGTATACGACCAAGGATTTGACATCCAACTTGAACCAACCGTCCCAAGCCTGCAATATTCCGACCGGCATAGGCGAATCCTTGAATACGTTAAGCGGACGATCCGTGGGCCTTTGCCATGGAACGGGCTTGTTATACAGAGTTGGAAAAATTTCACCCAGAACAAGTCTATCGGATTTCAAATCCAGCTTGGCGTAAGGCCGCGCGCGACCCCAGTTCAGTTCTCCGACGGCGGTTAAACCGCTGCCTCCGCGCGGCAGGGCCGACTTGATTTCAAGGCGCCGGAAAGTGACGTCGTGATGCCCGAACCCTCCGTTCGCTATGATATTCACCGGCATGATTTTGGGAATTTCCAATCCAAGTTTTCCAAGAATATTCGAAGTGTCCACGACCGTGCCGCGCAATTTGAAGTCGATCGGCACAAGGCTTGTCCGTTCAAGCGCAAGATCGGCGGTAAGGTCAAGACCGCGGCCCAAAGCGGTGGCGCGAATCGGATAGACCCGACGCTCGGCGTTAAGCGGAGCGACGGTGGCGCGAATATCGTAAACATCGCCGCCGGATATTATCCTAAGTTGCAAACTGTCCGAGCTGGACTTGCGATCTATCACCAATCGCAGCAGCTGGGGGGCGTAAGTTTCGCCGCCGAATTTTATGACGGGGTTGCGCAAAATCAATTCGCGCGCAGGGATATTTTGTATAAGCCTTTCGCCGCCGCCCTCTATGACGGGCCCGCGCGACCCGGGCTTCATGTCTTCGGAAATTTCAAGCTTAAGATTATTTATCGCTATTTGCTCGATGGACACGCGCTCGCGTAAGAGCGATATAAGGTTTATGCGGACCGACATTCTTTTAAGCGACGCGGCATTGCCTTCGAAGGATACGTAAACATCCTCGAACGATATTACGGGACGCGGAGAAATATCCCAGGACACGTGGCCCCATTTGTCGACGGACACTCCGGAAGACTTATGAATTTCCGAAATGATTCGGTCCTTGTATAGGTTCGGATCGGTGGTGTAAATATAGATGCCAAGACTTGCGACCGCGGCCATAAGCGTCAGGATCAGCAGCCTAAAGCTTATCGCAAAACGGCGGAATATTCTAAAAAATATATTGGGTTTGTTTTTCCTCATAACTCCAGCGCTTTAACCGATTCTATCATAAATTCGGGCAATGTTGCGGAAAATTCCATGACTTCATTCGTAGCGGGATGCTTTAGGGATAATTTCTTCGCCAATAAATGAAGCCCGCCGATCTTTCCGAATTTATACTTGGCCAAGTCGCCCTTAAAGCCGTAAAGATCGTCGCCGAATATGGCGGCTTTCAATTCTTTCGCCGCGTGCTGTCTAAGCTGATGAGTGCGCCCGGTCAAAGGTCTGAATTCCACCAAAGTCATTTTGCCTGGAATATTTCCCAAGACTTTATACTCGGTCACCGCCGGCTTTTCATAGTCGGTCTCGATCACGCCATTTTTCGGTTTGACGTCGCCGGCCAGAACCGCAATATAAACTTTCGACGCGGATCTTTCCTGAAGCTGCTGGGACAGGTTTTGCGCGGCCGAAAGATTTTTGGCGAAGACTATAAGCCCGCTTGTCTCGCGGTCCAAGCGATGCACGGGCATAACCGTGTCGTGCGGAAACAAAGCGGTCACCATTTTGTCCATGGATTTTTTGATCCCGGTGCCGCCTTGGCAAGCCAGTCCCGCAGGCTTGTTGAACAAGACCATGTCCTTATCGTTATATACGATCGCGCGCCGCAACTCTTCAAGATCGGACATGGAAAATCCCGATCCGTCCTCGGACTTTTGTATTTTCACGAATTCGTTCATCATAGGAGGCACGCGAACCAAATCGCCCGCCGCAAGGCGTTCGCTGCCGTTTGCCCTTTTGGAATTTACGCGCAGCTCGCCCGAGCGGCAGATTTTATGAAACACGGCGCGCGGCATAGCCGGAAAGTTCCTTAAAAGGAACCGATCCAGTTTCACTCCGTCCATGGTGGCGGGAACTTTAAGCGGCACAATCTTTCCAGACATATCGCTCTATTATAATCGTTTGCTTTTTTATTGTCAAAGTATTAAAATGCCCGAATGATAAAGAAAATATTCTGTTTTGCTTTGTTTATGGCTATTTTTTACACGGCACACGCTCAGTTGGTGGTAGATATAGTGGCGGGCAACGCGCCGCAAATACCCATCGCCATAGTCCCGTTCGAGCCGGACAACAAGGCCTTATCAGAAAACGCCAAGTATTTGAACGAAGTCTTGCGCAAAAATCTGGAATCGACAGGTTTGTTCCGTATGCTGGATCCCGAAAGCTTTCCGGAAAAGTTAAAATTCGGAGAATTGCCAAGCTTTGACGACTGGCTGCTGATACGAACCCAGGCTCTTATTCAGACGAAAATCAGCCGCGCCGGAACAGGCAGGCTTAGACTTCAGTTCTTCATTTGGGACATAGACAGCCAAGAGCAGATAGAGGCGCAAAGCCTGGTGGCGACCGACAAATCAAAGAGGCGTCTGTCGCACATAATGGGCGACGAAGTATATAAAAGACTTACCGGAGAAGGCGGCTATTTCGACACGCAGATAGCATTCATAGCGGAAGAAGGCCCGCAGACGAACCGCAGGCGACGGCTTGCGCTTATGGACCACGACGGACATAATCAAAGATACCTTTCCGGTTCGGACGTTATGGTAGGCTCGCCCTATTTCTCGCCCAATATGCACACGCTGATATTCCTGTCCTATAGAAATGACGAGCCTTCGGTCTGGACGCTTGATTTAACAACGGGCGAGCAAAGACGCCTAGGCAATTTCGGCGGCATGAATTTCGCGCCGCGGTTTTCGCCCTGCGGAAATAAAATCGCGCTAAGCCTTGTGAACGACATGAGCGTCAATCTTTACGAATACGATATTAAAGAAAAATCCCTGCGCCAGCTGACATTCGGCGAGATCATAGACACTTCTCCTTCATACTCGCCCTGCGGAAAATTTTTGGCTTTTAATTCTGACAGATCGGGCGCGCAACAGATACATATTATGAATCTAAAAGACTTGTCCGAAAAGCGCATATCTTTCGGCACGGGCAGATACGCGACTCCCGCTTGGTCACCGCGCGGAGATTTCATAGCCTTTACAAGAATGCATCGCGACGTGTTCTCGATCGGGATCATGACGCCTCAGGGAAGGAGCGAGCGAACGCTGGCCAGCGGCTGGTTTATGGAAGCTCCGAACTGGGCGCCGAACGGCAGGCGGCTTGTGTTCACGACCACAGACCGCGACGATAATAGAACAAGCCGTATAATGTCGGTCGATATAATGGGAAGGAATATGTATCAGATACCGACCCCAGGCAATGCGGTCGCGCCGTCCTGGTCGCCCCTGCTACCTTAAGGCCGCGCCATGCCGAAAGTCACATCCTATTGCCCGCAACAAGTGCAGTGGAATCTGGACCACTGGAACCGCGATTACAAATCGGACCGAAAAAACACGGCGGAAATACTTAACAACGGAATAATCGAGCCGGTAGTAAAACCAAAAGACAGACCGGATTTTCCAAGACAGGACGCGGGAATTTTCCGCGAAGACGGCAGTTACGTCATGGGATCCAATATGTGGGAACCGCATATGGAAATGACAAGCCAGCTTCCCGAAAATCCGCCTTTCGCCGACACCGCGCTTGTCTGGGGCGGAGAGCTGATAAACCACTACGGCCATTTTTTATCGCAAAGCACCGCGCGCATTTACTATTACCTGCAGAACGCGGATAAATTCGACGGCATAATATTCGTATGGCTTTGGAAGTTTCCGATCCCGGACTATATGCTGGATTTTTTGGAACTATGCGGCATACCGATAGAAAAGATAAAGATCACGAACCAGGTTTTGAAAGTGCGAAAGCTTGCCGTACCAAGCCTGTCAAGTCTGCCAAACACCGATTTTACGGAAGATTTTCTTGTCCCGTTCAAAGCCGCCGCCGCGAATGTGACGCCCGGGGCGCATAAAAAGATCTATATGTCGCGAAAAAAACTTACCAAGAAAAAAGCCGAAACCTTGGGCGAGGATGACGTCGAAAAAATATTCAATAAAAACGGATTCATAACATATTGCCCGGAAACGCTGCCTATGCGCGAACAGATAGCCATAACGATCGGAGCCGAGGAAATAGCGGGCATAAACGGATCGGCGCTTCACAACATAGTGTTCGGAGCGGGGCTAAAACCAAAAAAAATCATAATGCTGAACCGCACCGAAGCCTTTAACATACAGTTCATGCTGAACCAGGCGGCGGGCGCGGAATGCGCGGTTATAAAAGCGTACCATAATTTCCTTGCCGTATCGCATCCGAACGGCCCGTTCATAGTCGGCATGACGGAATATTTCCGGAAGTTTTTGAAGGACAATAATATGCGGGATCTCGGCATGAAGTTCCGGCCCCAAAAATACGCAAGGAAGTTTCTGAAAAAATATATGGATATGTATTCGCACGCTCCGTGGTATCAGGACCTGCGCGATCAAAAAAACAATCACATAGTCGAGGCGGCGGATTTCATAAACCTTATCCAGCTGGCGAATTTTCCGCGGACAAGGAAATTCCTATGGAAAATTTACAGCCGCATCGCGCCAAGCCGCGCCGCGCGCGCTTCGGCGAAATACCAATATGACAAACTTGAAAGAATTTATCTTGGGACCCAATCGCAGACGACATAAGCGTGAATTACGCCTTCCGAAGATATGCGGTGGGCGGACTTTTTATCCTTATAAGCCGTTTCGATATTCAACTCCTTAACATCGAATGAAATTTCGCGCTTGAAGTTCAGCGAAATGCCGCGCAGCCTGTGTTTTCCGCGGAATTCCACGCCAAGAGCTTCGGTGGCCCAGACCGCGTAGACGGCGTTGTTGACGTGCTGGTTCAAGTCATAGTCGTCATAACGCCGAGCGACAATCTGCGAGGAATTCGGATCAAAATCGGGAAATTTTTCAAAAGGCAAATCAAGCGCGCGCTCGTTAATCTCGACCAGGTTTGGAATCCTTTCAGCGAAAGCCACCGGCCTGCGCGTCATCATGTCTATCATCACCCACTGGCTTGTGGCGCGAACCAAGACTTCGCCCGTTTGTGCGTCCGTGATCAAAAAATCGCGGATTGCGCGAAGCCCCCCCTCGCGAGAACTGGGCCAGGTTTCGATCACTATGTCGTTCGAGGCGTTCGGCATTTTCGGAATATCCACATGGAAGAATAAAGCGACCCAGGCAAGGCTGTTTTCGCGGCAAAATGACACGCCTAAGCCTATTTCCTCGGCATGAATATCTGCCGCGGCCTGCAGCTCGTTCATAAGCATCAAGGGACGCAGGCTTCCGGTCGGATCCATCTGATAAGCGGATAATCTTTTTTGAATTCTAAATTTCTTCATTGTGCAATAATACACCACGGGCGCATCGCGCGCAAGATATTTTGCCATTGACCAGCTATGCCGATTTAAGGTACAATTATGGCATGAAGGGGAATAAAATCGGCATCTTTGCGATAGTTGCGGCGCTTGCTTCGTTCCAAGCCGTGGCCGCCGCGCGTCTGCCGTCGGTGTCACTTGAACGCGGTCCGGTTTCGGCAAAAGAACTGTTCGGCGTAAAAACCATTATGTCCAAAGAAACTCCGGCGACTGCATCGGCCCGATCGGTGACAAGCCGCCCCGCCCCGCGCCCGATTCAACAGCCGCAGAATAATCAATCCGCCGACGTGCTGCTGCCGCGCCGCCCCAATTCGGAATTGTGGGTCAGCGGTCAAAGGCAGCAAGGCGACTTTGAATCCAGACCGCCGCAACAGCTTCCTCCAACCAGACCCGCCGCGGCGCCGACCGCTATACGCATGCCGCAAGCTCACGAATTCGTGCGGCTTCACGACGATTTCGAACTGCCGGAAGAAAGCTTGCTTGGCACCCCCGCCCCGCGCATAGCGCGCGCTGCGACTATGCCCGAAGTTCTCCCGCCCGATCCGCTTCCGGTTCCTATAATAAGACAAGCGCAGGTTCAGCAGCCTACGCGCGTAGCGCAAAGGCCGGCCGTGCGGCCCGCGCATAACCGCCAGGCCCAGTTGGACAACGCTATAGCCAAAATGATCGAGAATAAAAATAACGAGCGCGCAGCCGCGCGAGTTGCGGCACCGCGACCGCAGCCTGTGCGCGAACAAGTAATATCGGCCGCCCCCACCCCAAATGTCGGCGCGACTTTGACGGCCAGAACCGCGGAACCTTCGCAAGACCAGCGCCAGCGCGTATTGGAAACAAAACCCGTGGTGCGCGTAGCTCCGCGCGAAGAATTCGCACTGAAAAATCCCGAACCGCAGAATATAAACCAGCTTAGCCCGCGCGCGTTAAAGCAGGCGTTCCAAAAGGCTTATATATCGGAAAACCGACATTTGTCGACTTTCTCGCCGATGGATGACTTCGATATGGCGTCGGATAATTGGGAAGTTACGGTCAGGGAAGGATTCGTCGGCAACCAATCAATCAACGCAAGCGCTGCGCAGCCCCGCACGCTTGAAATCAGGATGAGCTTTGCCAACAACGACAGCGCGCTGACTCAGGACAACTTCAATATCTTAAGCGAATACGCGGCTATGGTTGCCAACAACCCCAAGCGCGCGATACAGATTTCCGTGTCGGAAGACGCAGTGCGAAACACCGACGCGAAACGGCTTGCCGCGCGGCGACTTGCCATAATCAACCAAGTATTGATTGACAGCGGAGTGCACGAGAGTCGGATTATACCAGTATTGTCCGAGCGGACCGACGGCACCTTCGTCTTAAGAATAATATCGACCGACCAGTTTCAAATTTTAAGACAGACGGAACGGGATCAGTTCGGTGATCGCCGTTCTCAAACCACCACCCGTTCAATGACTTGGTGACAGGACAGATTTTGATACCGCATTTTTGATACTCTGAACCACGCCGGGTTTTTTAATATCCCTCATATTGGCAAACAATAGGCAGTCCACACGGCGGCTCGCTTGACGGAAGAAGCTTACAATTTCATGTATCTTGTCGTCTTCTTCGTATGATTCGAACGGAACCAATTCTCCGCGGTCGTCCGTCATGATATCCGACAAGTCTATATTAAACATCTCAAGAACCTTCCGGAATGTTTTCATAGTCATCATATCGGGATAAGTTTTGGTGGGCGTCGCTATGAGACCTATGACGGCCGACACTTCAAATAGCCAGTTTTTTAAGTCTTCCTTTGTTTCTATATTTTTTTGGCGATCGAACACGTCATGGCCGTATTTATCGTTTTTATCACAGGTGTTTTCGCCTTGGTCGCACATGGATCTAACTTTTTGATCGATCAGTTCATCGTTGTCGCTTGCGATCTCTCTATCCCTAAGCCTTTTTCTTGCTTCCGAATCCTCGCGCGCATTATCCACTTTTCCGCCATATATAACTATCAAGTCGTTCATATACTGCATTTTTCCATATTTTGGATAATATCCGAATTCTTGGAATTTTTCTTTGAACAGTTTTATAACTTTTACACCCTCGGCCCTTTCGTTCTTATCGATATCCGAAACAGACCTATTATGCGTGGAAAGCCCCTGTCCCCCGCGCGAAAACCATCCCCAGCCACAGCTGAAATATCTGTGATCCAAATATCTCAAATAATAATGAATTACATTCGCGTTGGTTTCTTCTTTAAGATTATCAAAAATGATTTTCAGATCATGCAGGCCCAGCGAGCAAAAATGACTACCAGGAAAATGTTTGGCTATCATCCACCTGTGCTCGGGCTGATATTCGGCAAGCAACTCTGCTTTCAAATCGTCGTTAGGCGCATGATCAATATGGATCCCATTGTGATAAACGCGCCCATGCTTCTTTTCAAACTGCTCTTTGGTCATTAACTTCATTTTCGCCTCCTATTTTTTGCGATTCGTTTAATCTAACGCCGTATTCTACCCCCCCCCGTATTTTGTCAAGCTAATTATTAGATCCTATAAATCGGCAATTATTCATTGAATTTATTCCTGATTTTTGAAATAATCCCAGTATGATAAATCTTTTAATCCTTGCCAAAACATCTTTCAAATACGCAAATAAATGGCGCGTGGCTTTGTTTACGGCGGGCTTTATGATTTCGACGGGGCTTGCGCTTGCCGGGCCAATGCTTTTTGGCCGCGCCATATCCAGCCTCGATCTTTCCACCCCCCCCCCTACACCTTCAATTTAAGACTTTCGTAATATTCATGCTTGCCATGTGCGCGACGCATACGGGGCATGTTCTTGTGCGCCAGGCAAGCCGAATAGCAAGGGATCGCGAATTATTCCGCGTTAAAAAACGCTTTACGCTAAGCGCTTACAAGCATATGCGAAAGCTGGGCCAATCATGGCACAACAGCAACCATTCGGGAAAATCGATCCATATAATAAACGCCGCCAAAGGCGCCATATCGACATTCATATCGAAAATCGACGCATACATAAACATAGTATTTAGTCTGACTTTCGCAATAGTGTATTTATATTTACTGAACTGGAAAATGGCCGCGGTCTATTCGATATGGCTTATGATCCTGGTGGCGTTCGTGCATTTCATGAACGGCAAACTTTCAGTCCTGTGGGCGAACCTTCATGTGAAAAGCCAAAAGCTTAGCAGCGTGTTCCAAGACTACGTATCAAACATGAGAACGATCCTAAGCCTAAGGCTTGGACTAAAAACCCAAGCGAATATAGAAGCGACCAACGAAGCTATATACCCAGATTTTAATAAAAGCACTATGGTAAACCAGCGCAAGTGGTCGTTTATGGTGATCAGCATAATAGTGCTGGGGTATGCAATGATCCTTTGGCACGCGTACGACTCGTACCGGTCCGGAAACGTCATAAATATCGGAGTGCTGGTGGCGCTTAAACTTTATCTAAGCCGCGCCGCCGACAATTTTTTCGATTTCGCCGAAACATACGACGAAATGGTTGAAAATGGAATAACAATAAGACAGGCGGACGTTATATTCAAGGAACCGCACCAGGACATATCATCCAAAAAATCCCGCGGCGCGCCGAACTCGTTTAACATCAGGAGCCTAAGCTTCAGATACGGTGACGCGAAATCTCCCGCAGTTGAAATAAACGATTTTGAATTCACCGCCAAACGCGGCAAGAAAATCGCATTGGTGGGCGCAAGCGGCTCGGGTAAATCCACTTTTATGATGCTTATACGCGGAATCCTAAGACCCAACGTCGGCGCGAAACATATATCGCACTTGGACGGCCATTCGATCTATATACCGCAAGACCCGGAATTTTTCGAAAACACGATCGAATATAACATATCGGTAGGCGCAAAATATTCCCATAAAGACGTAGAAGAAGCGGTAAAAATTTCCAAATTCGATTCGGTCATGGAACGTCTGCCTAAAGGGCTTGCCACCCACCTGTTCGAAAAGGGAGTGAATTTATCCGGCGGAGAAAAGCAGCGCCTTGCGCTTGCACGCGGATTGCTTGCCGGAAAAGACAGCGGGATAATGTTGTTCGACGAATGCACCAGCTCGGTCGATGGTTTGACCGAACGGACGATTATGGATCAAATATCAAAAAAATTTAAAGACAAGATTTTGATCTTCTCGGTTCATAAACTGAATCTTCTGGATTCTTTCGACGAAATATACGTGTTCAACAAAGGAAAAATAGTGCAACGCGGAACTTTTTCCGAATTGCAAAAATCCAACGGCCATTTTAAGAATATTTGGGCAAAGTTTTCAAAAAGATAATTACAGTCCCGCAAACACCTTCTGAACATCGTCCAAGTCTTCCAAAGCTGCGATCAGTTTTTCGACTTTGACCATATCCTCTTCGGAAGGCTCGGCCGGAGCGGTCGGAATCCACGTAAGCTCGGCGCTTGAAGCTTCGCCGAATATTGCCTGCAACGCGCCCAGGACCTGCATAAAATTATCCGTGGCCGCGGTCACTATGTACAGACCCTCGTCGGATGTATCCAAATCCTCGCCTCCCGCGTTGATCACGGCTTCGAACATGGCATCTTCGGACGCGACCGATTTCGGATAAACTATCATACCGATACGGTTGAACATAAACGCGACGCTGCCGGATTCTCCCATATTGCCGCCGTTTTTAGTGAAGACGCTTCGAACTTCGGGAACAGTGCGGCGCGGATTGTCCGTCATAGCCTCGACTATGATCGGGACCGATCCCGGGCCGTATCCCTCGTATCTTACCTGCTCGTAATTTTCTCCGCCCGCGGCGGTGGCCTTGTCCATCGCGCGTTTTATATTGTCATTCGGCATATTGAGTTTCCGCGCCTGATAAATGGCAAGACGCAAGCGAGGATTGTTGTCAGGATTCGCGTCCCCCAACTTTGTCGCCATGGTGATTTCGCGCGCAAGTTTTGTGAACTGCCCTGCGCGCGCCTTGTCCTGGGCTCCCTTGCGATGCTGTATGTTAGCCCATTTAGAATGTCCCGCCACTTTACTACCCCGTCGTTTTAAGTTATAATAACCCTAAGAGGATAATAAAATGATTGGAAAAATTCAAGGAATTATTGATACGGTTCAAGACAACCAAGCGATAATAATGGTAGGCGGCGTCGGATATTTGGTATGGACTCCGGCAAGGCTGTCCCCTGGCAACCCGGCAACGCTATGGATAGAAACCCATGTGCGCGAGGATGAAATCCGCCTGTTCGGATTTTTGAGCAACGACGATAAAGGGATATTCAACCTGCTGACCTCGGTGCAGGGAGTCGGCCCAAAGGCCGCGCTTTCGATAATGACGACTCTTTCCACATCAAACATAATCAAAGCTTTGGCCGCACAGGACAAGACCAGTTTCACGGCCGCCCCCGGAGTCGGTCCAAAAGTGGCCGAGCGGATAGTGACCGAACTGAAATCAAAGATAAAGAACTTGGCGGCTGGCGCGACCCCCGAGATCGAGTCAAATATTATGACGGACGCGGTGGCGGCTTTGGAAGGGCTTGGGTACAAGCGCATAGCGATCGTCCCGGCGGTGCGCGAAATACTTGATAAGAATCCCGACGCGCCGCTTGATCAGATCATAACCCAATCCTTAAAAGTTCTATAACGTATGCGCCGCTTCGCTTTTTAGGTTAGCTTCGCGGCGCATTTTGTGATATAATATACTGTGTAATGTAGAGGGTGTTTATATGAAATTAACAAAATTTTTAATGCTTGCCGCAATAGGCTTGGCGCCACTTGGTGCGAACGCGAACTGGACGGCCCTAACGGACCGCGACGACGGCGGAAGATTCTATATAGCCGCCCGCGGAGGCTTGGCCATGAATTTCGGCGGCAGGCTTAACAACTCGCTTGGCGGCATGACGTCAATTCCATTTTACGCTGAATTTGATCCATCAACCGGACTTTCGACCGGATATGTAGTAAACGAAGAATTATGGATACAGATGGGCTCGCCCACGCCTACCGAAGGTTGGGCGCCCATAGGCGTTATAAATTTCGGAGACTTAAAGCCGCAAAAGGATTTAGAGATCAGAACCTGGACAACGAATTTTGCGATAGGCGGCGTGCTGCCTAACGCAAACAACATAAGGATCGAGGCGTCATGGGACAGGATATCCGAAAGCTCGTACAATTCGACTCCGCTTTTGGGCGGGGACGTAGTGACGGTCGGGGCGCCCGCTTCGATGCTGCTTCCGGACCTGGATGTTATATCGATGTCCAGCAAGCTTTCCACCGATATATATATGGCCATGATTTATTTTGATTTTTTTGAAGGCGCGCGCGGACCCGGACAGCTGATGCCCTATATCGGCCTTGGCATCGGATACGCATCGACCGATGCGATCGTATCGGCGTTCGATTATTCCGGTGTATTGGACGGCACCGTCCTGGGTCTTGCTTTCGAAGACACCGCCACCGGCGCGTTTTTCTTATCGGAAACCCAGTCCAACGGATTCGCGGCGGCCGCTGCGGCGGGATTCTCTTACGGGCTTAACCGATTCGCATTTCTCGAGCTTGGCGCGAAAGTAACCTTGGCCCCAAAGACGCAATTCAAGCTTAGCAACCCGCTTGGGATGGAGCAGGCGCTTGTCGAAACGCGCGGAGCCTACTCGCTCTACGGATCGATCCTTGCCGGCCTAAGATTCGAGTTTTAACGAATTCATACCTATATAACGGCGCAAATATATTTTCTATAATGCTTCCGACAAAAAGGAGATAGAATGAGAAAATATCTATTGCTTGCCGCGCTGACGACTATCGCTGCTACCGCCGCCGCGCGCGCGAACGACTATGTATGCCCGGAAACCATGTACTCGCTGAAAGACACCTGCATACTGGAAGCACAGGCTTTGGCCATGGCCGGTTTGGAGTGCGAATTGGAAGCGGACATAACCGCTCCGGAAGTCGTGAAATTCGGAATATATTCTGTGAACGACTATGCAGTCGAATGCGTCGAAACGATACAGCCTATCTGACCGTTTCGCCGTAAGATATTCTGACCGCCTTGTTGTTTACGCACTTGTACGCATCGGTGTCGAAAGCCGGGATCGATGCTGCGGCCGAAATAAAATCTATTTCGTTTTTAACCGCCAGGTCGAATTCATGGGAATCGCGATAAGGCTTTCTTAACAAGTCCGTTTTTTCCGTCGTATGATTCGAATTATACACCAGTTCTTTGTAAGTCGCGCCCATATCCTTTACAAATTTCACCGCTCGTTCATACCCTTCCATTATCGGACCGAATTCCGGAAAATTCTCTCCATACATATAACGAACCCTGTCGCATACATTGACTTCTACCGGCTCTCCGACCCGAAGCCATCCGCCTGGCCTAAGGCACAGCATTGACCTTAGGACGAACAATTTCGACGCCTCGGGCGACATGGCGTACAGAGGAAGGGAATATAAAGCCCAAACTTCGTCGAACATATTGGGAACAAAATTATCATAGGTGGTAAAATCGGCCTGAATGCTTTTAATCTGCGCAAATTTCTGATGCATCATAGGATCGATATGAAGGTCTATATTGGTAAACTTCAACCCTTCAAAGTAGATTAAAAAACTATTTTGGTAACAGCCAACTCCTCCGCCGACAAGAAGTATGTCTTTTCCGAACGACGAAAATTCATGAACGAACAGCCGCTTGTTGTAAATGTCCGCGTCGCGCTTCCTGTACTGGGACAACACATTGTTCACTATTATCTTGTTAGCCGAGGGCATGACTATCTGCTCTCCCCGCCATAGGACAAAGTCACCAGATTTCCGAATTTATCCTTAAACTCGACTTCGTAGGATGGCACAAGCGACCTATCTATAATGTAATCTATCCTATCCTTGAACCGCCGGTTTAAAAAATCCGTATTCCGGTCGGATTTGGTTATCACATCAAGCCTTGTTTCAAGACGGTGGTGACTATTGCAACCGCAGCCCACCAGGTAATGTTCGGACGCCATACCGCAAGACATAACGTAGTTTATCATTTCCTCGTATTTCGACCATATACGGCTGAATGCCGGGAAATTTCTACCAAATTTGGGATTCTGTCGTATATTGCAATTACTTCTGAAACTATTCGGTCCGCTGACGCGCAGCTTGCCGCCCGGCCTTAGACACAGCATGGATTTTAAAATAAAAAGTTCTACCTGAGCGCAATGCACCGCATAGACGGGAAGTGAAAATACGGCCTCTATCTCGTCGAATTGCCCAAGCCCGAAACCGTCGTAATCAGTAAAATCCGCCTGAATGCTTGTTATGGACGGATTACGCGCCGCTAAAATTTCGTCGATATGCAGATCTATATTGGTAATATTAAGCGGAGCCATAACCTCGTGATCGCGAAAAAATGAAGAATAACATCCTTTGCCGCCACCCACAAACAGAACGTCATTTCCTGCCAAAGGGAACTTATCAAGCAAAAGCCACTTGACGCAAGTATCGGCGTCGCGGCTTCTATTCTGCCAATCAATAATGTTAACTATACGCGGCTCGGTATACATGATTGTCACCTCGATGCCGTTAATATGCATCAATTAATAATTTTGTCAAGAACAAATTCTAGGTACCCCGTATGGAAAATCCGTCCCCATGCTTTGGGTTATAGGCGAAAATATCGCGCAGCCCCCAATCCAGATCAAGCAGGATGCGCGTTTTTAAAAAGGCAAAGCAGTCCAAAGCCAGCCCCAAGCGGTTCTTGTCCCGCAACCCGTCTTCCAAGACCCGTTTCAGATCATGCAGGTGAAGCACGTCCTGCGCGGCGTATTCCTGCTGGTCTTTATTCAGGTCAAGACTCCAATCCGAAAGGCATTCCTGCTTCTCCATTTGGATTTTAAAAATTTCCTTCAAGACATTGTGAAGCGCATGGCCCTTATTCGGACGATCCAGTAAAGTCGCAATCTTGGTGCAGAATACGGGCATGGCCCAAACGCCAAGGTATTTGTAAATCATAAGAACGTCCATGCGGGCATAGTGGAATATCTTGACCGATTTGGGATTTTGCAAAACACGTTTAAGGTTCGGATACTGCAGTTCGTCGCGGATCTGAACAAGAAATATTTCCGGTCCGGCGCCCTTGATCTGCACCAGCCACAGGCGGTCTTTTTCGACGTCGATTCCGCTAAGCTCGGTATCTACGGCAAGCACGGGTTCGCTCATTAATTTTTCCGCCTCGTCGTTATTCAAGTCGCGTCTTAGATAAATTATGTTATTGCTCATTTTTTAATCTCCCTAAAAATTCCTCCAACATAACAAGCGCGGCCACTGAATCCAGCCTGCCCTTCTGATTTTTTGAATTGATTCCCGCATCATGCAGACGACCTTCGGCGGCGCTGCTTGTCAAAGCCTCGTTATACATAAGTATCGGAATATCCGTCCTGGCCGTCAATCCTTCAGCAAATTCCATTATTCTATCCGCAGTTTTTCCGGGTGCCGGCAGACCTATCAAAATGCCCATGAAATCGTCTTCGACCGCAATATCTCCCGGCAGTACCGCCGGGCGCGGAAAAACAAATTCGCGACCGGAATCCGTGACTGCGACGCCGGTGCGCTTGCTTCCCCAGTCGATAGCCATAATGCGGCCCGTCAGGGGCAAAATATCGATAAATTTCTTGAAATCCAAAAATATCAATGTTATATTTCCTTTATTATTTACAAGGATAAATCATGTCATTTTCAAAAGCAAGTCTGAAAAAATTCGCGGAACTGTCGCGCATAGCCCTAACCGAAGAAGAATTAGAGAAGCTAAATATGGACGACTTAGAAGCGATAGCAAAAAGCATTAACAAAATAGATACCGCGAATGTCAAGCCCATGATATCGCCGGCAGTCATTCCTCAACGTTTTCGCGAAGATACAGTTACCGAAGGCGACTGCTTGGAAGCTCTTATGTCGAATGCCCCGGACGTAGGAAACAACGCATATTTTGCAGTACCAAAAATGATCGAGGAAGAATAAATGAACATAAGCGACCTTAACCTATTCATAAGCGACCTGTTCTGCACAAAGGGAATAAAAACCACAGCCGGCAGCAGAATGCTTGAAAATTTTATACCGCCGTACGAATCTACCGTCAACGAAAAGCTTTCGGCAGCCGGGGCGAAATTTGAAAAAATTACTCCGTTCAAGGAATTTTGCGGGCCGCTCGTATCTTCCGCAACACTTGATGAAATTACAAACAGAACTTGCGTAGAACATAAGCCCACCTACGGATTGGTGTCAAGATTCGGGGTTATATCGCGAAACAGCTCGATGGACGGCACTTGCATAGCATCTAAAAATATCAATGAAGCAAAACTAATTCTAAATACTATCGCCGGATTTGACCCAAAAGACGCCACCAGCGCAGATACAAAATTGATTGATGCGCCGCTTGATACTACCGGCCTTAAAATCGGCCTTATAGGAATTGACAAACTTGATTCTTTAAGCGGCGCCAAAATATCAAAAGACGAGTTAAACGAACCGGATATAATTCAAAGAGGCTGCATTCACCGGGCCATACAGGCGGTAGAAGCCTTCTCGAACCTGGCAAAATACGACGGAGTAAGATACGGATTCCGCGCGGAAGGAACAAAAGACGCGGTGGATATGTTTTATAAGACCCGCGCCCAAGGGTTCACAAAAGAAACAAAAGAACTAATAATTAAAGGCGCGGCGATAATGTCGGACCAAGCTCTTCTTGATCAGGCATTGAAAGCGCGCCAATTACTTACGAACAAGCTAGATTCCTTGCTTTTAAAATATGATTTTATAATAACCGAGCGCCTAGGATCAGTCTTGCCCGATTTGATCGGCCATCCCGTAACTTCAATCGGAAACATACATATAGCGGGAAAAAGATTTGACGACTTAAGATGCCTATCGCTGGCGGGCAAAATATTGGAGAATAAATAATGTACGAAATAAACGGCTGGGAAGTGGTGATCGGGATCGAAACCCATATGGAAGTATTATCACAATCGAAATTATTTTCGGGGGCGTCGGCGGACTATAAACCCGGCACGCGTCCGAACTCGCAAGTATCGTTTTTCGACGCGGCGTTGCCGGGCACATTACCCACTCCGAACTGGTTCTGCGTCCAGCAAGCAATAAGGATGGGCCTTGGGATAAACGCCAAAATAAACAATGAATCCATATTCGCGCGAAAGCTTTATTTTTACCCGGACAACCCTTCGGGATACCAGATATCACAAACTATTCCCCTAGTAGGCGAAGGTTATTTGGACATACATGACGACCATGGCAATATGAAACGCGTTGGCATACAGCAGATACATATCGAACAGGACGCCGGCAAACTTCTTCACGACAAGAACCCGATCAAGTCATTCGTAGACCTGAACCGGCTTGGGGTCGAATTGATGGAAATAGTGTCCAAGCCCGACATAAGGTCTCCGGCCGAGGCCGCAAATTATCTACGCGAACTTCAGGCGATAGCCCGGACGGTCGGGGCTTCGAACGGCAATATGGAAGAAGGAAGCATGCGCGCCGACATAAACGTGTCGGTGCGGAAAATCGGATCTTCCAGCTTTGGCACCCGGTGCGAGATCAAGAACATGACAAGCTTTAAATTCATCCAAGCCGCAATAGAATATGAAGCCCGGCGCCAGATCAAAGCGTACGAATCCGGCGAGGAGGTTATACAGGAAACCCGCCGTTATTCATCCGCCACCGGAGAGACATCATCCCTTCGCCCCAAAGAATCCGCGCCGCTATTTCCGGACCCGGACTTGTTGCCTTTGATAGTGACCGACGAACAGATCCAAGCGATCCGCGCCAGCCTGCCCGAACTGCCCTCGGCCCGTAAAGCCAGGTTTATAAAAGAATACGGTCTTAGGGAATCCGACTCGGCATTATTGATCGAAAAGCCGGAAATATCGAACTGGTTCGAAGAGGCCGTAGCTGGAAAATCCAGCCGCACGAAACCTGTCGCTAATTGGATGATTTCAGAATTATTCGCGCATCCCGATCATAATATCAAGCCAGCCGATCTTGGCGAATTGGTCGATATGATCGCGGACAATACGATAAACGGAAAGATCGCAAAGGATGTGTTCGCAAGAATGCTTGCAGGCGAAGGAACCCCCTTGGAAATAGTCGAAAAGCATAACCTTAAACAAACTACCGATATGGGCGCGATCGAAGCGATAATAGACGAAGTCATAGCCGCAAACCCGGATCAAGTAGCCCAGTACAAGGCCGGCAAGACCGGAGTGATCGGATGGCTGGTAGGCCAGGTGATGAAACAGTCAGGCGGACGCACCAACCCCGGAATAGTCAATCAGACTATGGCGAAAAAACTTGCATGAAGTTTTACATAAAGACTTTAGGCTGCCAAATGAATGTCTATGACGGACAGCGAATCGCAAGTCTTTTGTTAAAAACCGGATGGATACAAACCGACGATATCCCGGACAGCGACCTGATAATTCTAAACACCTGCGCAGTACGTGAAAAGGCGTCGGAAAAAATTTTCTCGATGCTGGGGCGTATTTCCAAGGCGAAAAAACCGGACGCGCTGCTTGGCATAGTCGGATGCGTGGCCCGCGAAGAGGGAGCCAACGCATTCAAACGATGCCGGGACTTAAACTTCGTGCTGGGCCCGCAGTCTTACCATAAACTTCCCGAAGTATTGGAACAGTCCAAATATATGAACATAGACCTATCCGGGCTTGAAAAGTTCGACGCCCTGCCCGCCAATACAAGACACACCGCGACCGCATATGTACCGGTGCAGGAAGGCTGCGACCATGTCTGCACTTATTGCATAGTGCCGCATACCCGCGGCCGCGAAGTGTCGCGCGCACCGGAATCAGTCATGGCGGAAGTTACGGCCGCAGCTTCTAACGGCGCGGTCGAAATATGTTTTCTAGGACAGAATGTCAACGGCTATAGACCCAGCCTAGCCGATATTATAAAGGCAACCGCAAAAATAGAAGCGGTTAAACGCATAAGATACATGTCCAGTTATCCCACCGAAATGACCGACGATATAATCGCGCTTCACGGTATGGAACCCAAACTTCTTCCGGTAATCAATATGCCGCTTCAGTCCGGATCGCCAGAAATTTTGCGCCGCATGAACCGCCCTTACGACCTGGATCAGTATATAAGCATAATAGAAAAGTTTCGATCCGTCCGCCCCGACATACAGATCCTAAGCGATTTTATAGTAGGATTTCCAGGCGAGACCGACCGCGATTTCGAACAGACTTTGGATATAGCGCAGAGGATAGGTTTTGTAAATTCCTATACTTACAAATATTCGCCGCGCCCTTATACAGCGGCCGCCAAAATGCCAAACCAAATTCCCGAGAACGTAAAACGGCAGCGCCTGCGAGAACTGGACGACTTGCTTAACGAGAACACCCGCGCATTCAACCTGAACGCAATCGGGAAGACCCTTGCATGCCTGATAGACGAGGCCGGAAAAAAACAAGGCCAGGCCATAGCGCGCACTCCGTATATGCAGCAAGTAGTACTGGACGACGCGGAGCACCTTATGGGAAAAATAGTTGATATAGAAATCACAAGCGGCAACAAAAGTTCGCTCAGAGGAGTCATAAAATGAAGGTTCTGATAACAATCCAAGATGACCGTTGGAAGAAGATAAAACTGAATTACAAAAAGATAATAACCGCCGCGCTGGGCGACAAGGACGCGGAAGTATCGGTTCTTCTGACCAACGACGCCGGTATGCAAAAGTTGAACAAACAATGGCGCGGCAAAGACAAACCTACGAATGTCCTGTCATTTGAAACCGGGGATCCTGAAATAATGGGCGACATAGTTTTATCTTACGACACTATCCTGGCCGAGTCTTCGTCCCGAACATTCAAAACACACGCCGCCCGTATGCTGATTCACGGAGCGCTACACCTTGCAGGAATGGACCATATCAAAGACGCGGACGCAAAAAAAATGGAAGCGACCGAAGCCAAGATCCTGTTAAAAATTAGACGGGAAAAATGGCGTGGATTGATGTTCTTTGCCTTGGGCGCGGCGGCAAGTTTCGGCTTCGCTCCCTATTATCTATGGCCGGCAACTATCGCCGCCCTGGGCCTGGCATACAGATTCGCACGCGGCTATAAGGACGGCTTTTGGTTCGGAGCCGGCTATGCGATACTTGGCCTGTCATGGATGGTGAACTCGTTTTTTGTGGACCCTACGGCGGCGCAAACTTTCGGATACCTGGCACCGTTCGCATTGATCGGAATCGCCGCAGGCGGAGGATTATTGTTCGGCCTGCCCTTTTGGCTTACCGGTTTGACCCGGGACAATACCTGGAGAAGGCCGTTCTATTTCGCGGCCGCATGGGCCTTTGTTTTATGGCTGCGCGGTTGGTTTTTGACCGGTTTTCCATGGAACCCTTTGGCCGGCATTTTCATCGAAACGCCGGTAATTTCGAATATGGCAGGCGTCATAGGAATTATAACGACAAGCTTTTTAATCGCCGGGATTTGTGCCGCCATATTATCGAAAAAGCTAATCCCCATACTATTCTTTTCGGCGGCGCTTATCGCGACAGGAGTCGCTTCTACATGGCGGGTCGCCAATTACCACAATAATCTGGATTTGAACCCGACCGTCCGCATAGTTCAACCCGCCATACCGCAGGCATATAAATCCGACCGCAGGCAGGCCCAAAACAATTTTGAAATAGTTATGGAACTGTCGAACAGGCCCGGCGAATTCGATTTTATAGTATGGCCGGAAAGCGCGTATCCGTATTTGGTCACGCCGGATTTTTCGATCGATCTGCCCGCGCCTTTGGTCTTCGGAGGACTGCGCCGTGAAGCCGGCATATTCTTCAACAGCATGTTCGTATTCCAAGGCGGAGAAATCACCCAACTTTATGACAAACGACATCTGGTTCCGTTCGGCGAATTCAGTCCTTTTGGAAAGCTTGTGCCCGTCCCGGGCGAATTCGGATTCGGGCGGCGCGACCAAGGCGCGATGAAAATCGCGGGGGTTAAATTCGCCCCGTCGATATGCTATGAAATCATATTCCCGGACACCGCCGGCGCGGCATCAGCGCAATTCATAATCAACATAACGAACGACGGCTGGTTCGGAGATTCGATCGGCCCTCACCAGCATTTGATGATGGCGCGGCTACGCGCGATCGAGTCGGGCCTGCCAGTAATCCGCGCAAGCTATTCGGGAATATCAGCGATCATAGATCCGCTTGGACGCGTCACGCACAAGCTTGACCTGGGCGTACGAGGAATTATAGATACAAAGATACCGTTCAAGATGGCGACCGGAGTACCAACGCCCAACAGAGCAATTATAAATATTCTGATTATTGCGCTTGCGCTTCGTTTAATAAGAATACGCGCAAGGCCGAAGAAAGATTAGAAGCCCCCCTCGCCTCGTCTATTCGCCCGATCAAGGCCGGGACGGAAATTTTACGTCGCGACGCGGCGACCTTCAAGGCTTCCCAAAATTCGGGCTCCAAGGCCAGGGAAGTAGGATGTCCTTTTATGGAAACGGAACGCTTGATCATAAGGCCCCTACAAGAAGACAATCCCTTACCGCAAGATTAACGTCGTCGTAAGCCTTGGCGGGGCGCATCGTGTAAAGATCAAGAAGATGGAATTTAAAGTCGTCGCCCACGACAAGCCAAAAAAGCTGATTCCTTCCGAACACGGTTTTGCCGCCGATCGGCGTGGATGCCGACATATCGCCGTTGACTTCGATTATGGTGCGAGTCCTCATCTTGCCTATAGCCGCCGGCATGGGGGCGAATATTTCGGCGTCCCCAAGAACCACAGCGCCGAAGTTTTGAAAAAATTCTACAAGACCGGCCGGCATCATAAGTTTCCCCATACCCTGCAAAGCGGCCTGAGTTCGCACCAATTCATCGGGGGCCGGGCGGGCGGCCTTGGCGCCGTATTTTACAAGTTCGGATTTTAATTCATCGAAATTCATATCAGGCCCTCCCTCCGCCGATCAAGCCCATCACATCGGTTGCCAAAACATCCGACATGCGGTCGGAAGTCGAATTTCCTCCGGGCGAATTCATGGATTTCATGGAAGTGACATAAACGCTTTTAGACGGATTTGGCGCGAAAAAGTTTTCCGCCCCTGCCTGCCCTGCTATAAATATATCTATCGCCCGGCCTTCGGAAGCCGCGCGGCAGATAAACATATTTTCGGCGGAAATATCGCCGCCGTAAATTGGGGGCACGCGGAACTTTACGGAAACTCCTGCGGGAATTTTCTTGCCGCCCAGCATTGCGACTATGTCGTCAATCGGAAGCCCCATCATCATAAGCTCTTCCTTGTCTTTTCTTACCAGCTCGGTCAAAAGCCGTCGGCGCTCGCGTCTGAATTCTTCGAACCAGCCCTTGGGCAAAGGCCTTACAGCCGCCGCAACCTCGACCAGCGGCAGATCGTCAAGGCCAAGATCGCCCTGTCTCCGTTCGGCGTCTTTCAATAATAGGATCATGACGCACCTTCCTCGGCATCAACCGCATAGTACGACACAATAGCGTCCATGTATTCGATAAATGATTCATTCTTGGGCAGCATCTCGATTTTTCTTGCCCAAGCTTCGAATTCGGGAACGCCATGGCCGAATACGCTGACTCCGAAGGCTTCGAATATCCCGGACAGCTTGTCATAGTTTTCTATATTGCCGTCCGCCATAACCACAAAGGCGGTGACTTTTACTATGGTCCCTTCGTCAAGGGTTTCCGAAATAAGCTTGCGAATTGATTCGGCCGCGGAATAGATTCCGGAAACGGGAGATTTGAATTCTCCGTCTATATCGGAAGACCATACTGACGATCCGCCTTCTTTGGCCGTGATCCTGCCATGAGCTCCGCAAACCAGGCCTATATATAATTCATCTCCGTTGGTCGCCCAGACATCCAAAGCCACGTCATTTATCAAAGGAGCGTTTTTTGCGACCCCGAATCCGGCGGATTCCATAATCCTTAAGACATCGGGCTTTGAAGAAGATTCGATTTCGACTTCCTTTTGCTTGGGCGCTTTCGGTGCGGGCGCCACAGTAGAAGGCGCCACCTGCGGAACCGAAACAGAAGGCACGGGCGCTGATATTGCGGGCGGTTCGGTATAAACCGGATAGGCCGGCGTAGTTTCAACGGGCCGCGCGACGGAATTAAAACTTGGCGACATTCTTTTTGGACGCGTCAATCCCAAGGGCACGAGGCCGACCGTTTCTTCGGCGGACGATCCTCCCGGCCCGGACGGCGGGATCAAAGCGACTTTGTTATTTCTAAATATCCTGCGGCGGGGCCGCACCAGAACAAACCATACGACAAGAACGGAATATAAGACAAAACACAAAATCGCCGCGTAAAAGGCCGTTGATATTTTTCCCCCGTCCAGCTGCATATCGGCAAAAAATTTCCAATGTGAAATCGAGAAGACATTAAACCCGAAGGCCAAATTGACATAGGCGGAAAATCCCATGACCCCTACAGTCTGCAGAAACGCGAACTCTAAAAATTTCTGAAAAGTCTTTTTCATCAACGATATTATAGCATATTAGAAAACTATTTGCTATAATATATGAATGAAACAAATGGACTTCTCGCAAACTTTGACCGATCTTAGGGCGCATCTGGATCTTTGCTGCTGGAACCCCGAGGACGCGTCAGAACTGATTCAAGCCGCGGCCTTGGCGGCGCAGTTCAAAATTCCGCGAATTTCCGTGGCGGCCTCGTCGGTGCCAGCGGTCTGGAGCTGGCTTGAAAAATCGGACGTTTCCGTATCGGCGCTGCTTGCGTGGAATTCCGATAAATCAAGCTTCCAGGACTTGGTACGGGATATGGCGGCGCCATTAAAACGCGGAGCGAACGAAGTCCAGCTATACGTTAAATTTCAAGACCTTGAAGCTTTGTCCAATAATTTGTCGGCCATAAAGGACGAAATATTTTTCGGAAAAAAACTCTCGGTCGCGCTTGGCATGGACGGCGTACCCTACAACGGCTGGACGGACGCGTTCAACCACTTGAACGAAGTGCGCGCGGACAATATCATGCTGATCGCAAAGAATATCAAAACGCTGGACCAGAATTACTATAACTTTTTGGACAGCCTTCAAAATTACCAGGTATGGGGGAATTGGGGGATCGAGGTCTGCGCGGCCGCGGGCGCCATCAAGCCGCTTGAAGACATATTAAGACTAACGCAGAAAATGATGCCGGAACGAATGAAAAGCCTAAGACTGATAGTGCGCCCGGAATTTATGAAAAACTATAAGGCCGAGATTCATGAGGATATATAGCCTGTCGCTTTGCATGATCGCGGGAATCCAAGCCGCCGCGCCCAAACTTTGCGGGGTAGCCGAACAGGGCGGAATTCTGTTCGGGGAATCGGACACGCACAACGTTTACTTCAACAATAAACGAGTATCGAACAACGGGGTGTTCACCATAGGCTTGGCCATGGACGCGCCTGAAAAGGTATCGATAAAATTCTGCAAAAAAGGAATATTCGGAGCGTGTCAAACCTTTGAATACTCGGTGGGCCTAAGAAAATACCCGGAACAGCACGTAACAGTACCGGAAAGATTCGTAACCTGGCCCGACGATATAGCGAAACGAATAGCCCAGGAAAACGACGCGATACGCGCGGCGCGGGACGTGCTTAGCGACGGAGTGTTTTTCATGGAAGCGCGGCCGCCCTTACCGCTGGAAGCTCATAGAATTACAAGCGTATACGGAGCAAGGCGCGTATTCAACGGCCAGCCAAGACGACCTCATAACGGCATTGATTTCGCGGGCGAAATCGGCACTAAATTCACCACCATAGCACCCGGCACGGTGGTGCTGGTCGGGGATTTTTATCTGACTGGAAAAACCGTTTTCGTAGACCATGGAAATCGCATAATTTCGGCCTATTTCCATATGGATGAGATTAAAGTTGAAGTTGGGAATGAAGTCTTATACAACACGGTTTTGGGCACGGTAGGGAATACTGGACGCTCATCCGGACCGCATCTGCACCTTGGCATCTACTGGCATCAGATCGCCCTTGACCCGGCCTTTTTTATAAAGTAGCCATTCGTTGCTCTATGGCCGCTATTTTTTGATCGATAGAAAGCGACCAGGCAGCCCATTGCTCTTCGCGACGATCCAACTGCGAATTCAGCGCCGCCGCATCAGCGACAAGATCTTCCAAACTATTAAGAATATTGGCCAAAGGCGCCAATATTTGGATGAAGTAATCAGCTGTCATCTGCATAATTTATCCTTTTGTCCGCACACTATTCTAAATACAACAGATCTTCTTGTAAAGATTTTATTCTGTCGCGTATTTCCCCGGCGCGCTCGAACTCCAAATCCTCGGCCAGTTTTTTCATCTGCTTATTAAGCGCGGCAATCTCTTTCCTTATGTCGGCCGAGCTAAGCGCGCCCTTCTTAGTATAGATGTACGCAGTCTTCTTCTTGTCCTTAATATCATCGCCGATCTTGTCGAAGATGTTTTTCGATATGGTTTTCGGTTTGATGTTATGCTCTTTATTATAAGCCTCCTGCTTTGCGCGGCGACGCGAGGTTTCGCTTAACGCCTCGTCCATGCTTTTCGTCACCTTGTCGGCATAAAGTATCACCCGGCCCTTGGCGTTTCGCGCGGCGCGTCCTATGGTCTGTATAAGAGATCTGGCCGATCTTAAAAATCCTTCCTTGTCGGCGTCCATTATCGCGACCAGTTCGCATTCGGGAATATCCAATCCCTCGCGAAGCAAGTTGATTCCGACCAGCACATCATACTCTCCGGCGCGAAGCTGCCTGATCAATTCGATACGCTCTAAAGTTTCGACGTCCGAATGAAGGTAGCGCGCGCGGATGCCATTTTCGGAAAGATATTCGGTAAGCTGTTCGGCCATTTTTTTGGTAAGGGTCGTGACCAGCACCCTGCCCTTGATTTTTTTGATCTCGCCCAAAAGATCGTCCACCTGGGAAGCGGTCGGACGAACTTCGCATTCGGGATCAAGAAGCCCGGTAGGACGGATCACCTGCTCGGCCACGACTCCGTTCGACAGGCCTATCTCATAGTCGTTCGGGGTCGCGGACACGTAAATAGTATCGGGCCGGATGACGTCCCATTCTTCGAATTTAAGCGGACGGTTATCCATCGCGCTTGGCAGGCGGAATCCGTAATCGACCAGGGTCTGTTTACGGGACCTGTCACCCTTGTACATCGCTCCGATCTGAGGGACGGTCACGTGGGATTCGTCTATAAACAACAGGGCGTCTTTCGGCAGATATTCGAACAGGGTCGGAGGCGGTTCCCCCGGAGCGCGGCCGGACAGATACCGCGAATAGTTTTCGATCCCCTTGCAGGTTCCGGTCGCCGACATCATCTCAAGATCGAAGGTGGTGCGCTCTCTCAATCTCTGCTCTTCCAGCAGTTTTTTATTATCCGCAAACCAAGCCAGGCGGTCGGCCAGTTCCAGCCTTATGCCTTTTATGGCGTTGGTAATGATCGAAGTTTCAGTCGCGTAATGGCTGTTGGGATAAAGGGATATGTGTCCGGCTTTTTGAATTATTTTGCCGGTTAAACTGTCGATCTCGGATATTGATTCTATCTCATCCCCGAAGAAGGATAGCCTGATTACCCTATCCTCGGAATGGGGCGGGAAAATTTGTATACTGTCGCCCGAAACTTGAAAGTCCCCGCGCGAAAATCCTATATCGTTGCGCTTGTAATGCAGAGCCACAAGTTCCAGCAGCATGGTCATCATGGGGATATTTTGACCCACCCTGAACGTGCGGCACATGGCCTTATATTCAGCCGGGTCCCCAAGGCCGTAAATAGAAGACACCGAAGACACGACTATCGTATCCCGGTATTCAAGAAGGGACCTGGTGGCCGAATGGCGCATACGCTCCAGCTGGTCGTTTATGGCGGCGTCCTTGTCTATGTAAGTGTCGGTTGTCGGCACATAAGCCTCGGGCTGGTAATAGTCGTAATAGGACACAAAATACTCGACGTGGTTTTTTGGGAAGAACGACTTCATCTCGGTAAAAAGCTGGGCGGCCAAAATCTTGTTCGGAGCCATGATAAGGGTCGGCCTGCCCGTGTTAGCGATCACATTCGCCATAGTGAAGGTTTTGCCCGATCCCGTGACTCCAAGAAGGGTCTGGTCGCGCCTGCCGCGCGCAAGGCCTTCGTTAAGTTCCCTGATAGCAGCGGGCTGATCCCCCATGGGCTTGAAATTAGATTCCAGTTTAAACATAGTTATTCCTTTTTCCTACATATAGTAATGTGTTATAATGATTAATCAAGTGAGAGAGAGGAAAACTCCCCATACCTGCACTGCGCTACGCTTGCTCGGCATGGGGGCCCCAAATAGAAAAGAAAGAAAATGAAACGTAAATTTAAGGCCCGAATCATCTGGTTTACGACGCTGGTCGCCGCAATAGCCGCCGTCGGGATAATTATTTTCCCGGCATTAACGGATTTTTCGTACCTAAAGCCGGGGATCGAGGCAAGAATAGGAAACAATGCTAAAATCTCGGGTCCGGTTAAAATAATCCTGGCGCCAAGGCCGGTTCTTCGCGCGCACGACTTGGAAATCAGATCCGACATGATCAAGGCGAAAGCGGACAGCGTACAATTCCCCATAAGGCTAAGGTACCTGTTTCAGCCCAACATGATCTCGGTTCCAGACGCAGTATCAGTACGAGAAGGAACAGCCAGCATACGCGGACAAACCTTTGCTTCAATCAACGGCCGAGCAAGTCTTAACGGCAAAGCATTCCGAGGCAGCTTCCAGCATCAAGGGCGAAGATACATTGCAAATATAAAAGACGGCATCGCCATAATCGAAGCTCCCAGCCTTTCGCTAAAAACCAAAGCGGAATATAGGATCATAGGAAATTCTATCGAGGCTAAGGGCCAATTCAACGGATCGTTTCCGAACCTAGAAGAATGGATAAACGGTTTCGGTTTCAGTTTTGGGGAAAGCGCGGCGCGGCCCTGGGCAATATCTACGGATTTCGTATGTGGTATGGCCGGACTGGAATTTAATTCGATGTCGTTATTCGCAAGCGACGCCATTTTAACCGGCAGTATGTCGGTCCCTCATCACGGAGCGGACAAGATTAACATCATGGTCACAGAAGGCAATCTTGACGAACTTTACAGCACCGATCTGGCAAAAAAAATACTGCGGGTCGAGGGAGAAGGCAAATTTAAGTTCCGCGGACGGGATGTAAGGCGGGTACTTATTGAAACCAATCAAGACGAAATAACCCGCGCCGAATTTATAGGCGACGGGTTCCAGCTGCGCGCCCGCGGACATATAATAGACGGCGTGCCGCACGGACTTTTAATATCCCTTCATAAGGTAAACGCGCAAGACATAATCGGGATAGCCGAACCCGCGTCGTTCCGCTGCACCCTTACCGGCAAGTTCCGTTCGGATAACTGGAAATGCGACGATCTGTCGATAACGACCCAGGCTTGGCGAATATCGGGCAACGCCGTGTTTTTGGGCGGGCGGGACCACAGCCCGGACGACCTTTTGATTTCGATAAAAGATTATTCCGGATCGGATAAATCCGGGATAATAAAATCGCTTGGCGGAAACGCCAATATAAAGCCGGGCACCCGATTGTTCATAATATTCCCCGGTGAAAATCCGACAATATTCGAACGCACGGGCGATCAAAAAAGATTCAGTTCCGAGAACGCAAGGATACGCGACATTCCGTTTTCTATGCCGATCATAGACAAGATCCCCTCCGCGCTGCGCGAACGACTTCGCGGCCACACCTTAGCCTTTATTTCCGAACCGGTATATTCTGAAGGCAAAGTCGCGGAAGTCATTCCGGAAAAACTTCAAATAGGCAGAAAAGACGAAGGCCTTTATCTGCAATTGGCCACCGAACATTTCCATTTTCAAGGCAGAAATCTAGCCAGAGCCATTCCTTTGATATGGGGCGGATTCGATTCAGGCTTCATAATGCAGGACTTGCCCTTCGCGGCGACACGTATCAGGAACAGCATCAATATGCAATTCGATATAGGAGATCAAACAATAACCGGCCCGGCGAACGATCTTCGCACTGCGAACCTTGATCTGGACAAGATTATAAGCCCGGCATGGCGGACGGATTATGAACGACTGCAGTTTCTTCACAACGATCCCATAGCCGCGCTTTTCAGAATAGATAAGGACTTTTCCATAACGGCAGACCGGGTGACATTCAAAGGCCGCGAGTATGGAAACATGATCTATTCCAAAACCGGCAATGTACAGAGAATATCCGTAACAGACGGATCAAACGGTCAATTGCTGATCGAAATACAACGCCGCGGAGGAGCGGATTACACGATTTCGGTCAAAGCATCGCGCTTCCAAATACCCGGCTTTTTGAATAGATTTGCCGGAATAGATATAGGAAATACACAGCTTTCTGGAGAGGCCTTGATTACCACATTTGGGCTGATCGCGCATGATATATGGAACAATATGGAGGGTACGGCGGACCTTAATTTCGAAGGCGGAACAGTCCGCGGCATAGACACGCGCGCAATATTCAATCCGTCCATATCGCGTGGAAATCTAGTCGATTTTGTGAACGCCGCATTCGCGCCTAACGCCCAAATGCCGATCAGGATCATGAATATTCCGGTAAGGATTAACGGTTCCGAAATTACTTCCGCCGCCCCGTTTCAGCTAAGATCGGACAATGCGTCCATAAGCGGGTGGATCGGGACGGAGGACACTTCGATTTCGGTTTTATTCCGAAACGCGACCGTAAATCCGGCGCCGCTGGATGTTATACTGACAAAGACCGGACCAACCTTTGATCTGGATTCGGCCTCTCGTTCAATCAATCCCGACTATATCCGCGCGATGCTAAACCGATGACGAAAATGAAGCGCCGCTTGGCCGCTCCCGATATTCGAAAATTGCGCGCGGACAAAACGATCGACCTGCACGGAAAAACTTCTATGGACGCATTCAATACGGTGATCGCTTTAATAAAATCCTCATCATCCGACGGCTGCGGCGCAATCAAGTTCATCACCGGAGTCGGCGACCCGAAACGCGGCACCGGAGTAATCCGCAGAGAATTTCCCCTATGGCTTGAGCATCCATCGATCGCGCATTTAATAAAATCCTTTACCTATTCCTCGGGAGTCTATTTATTAAAAATCAGGAAATAGCGGCGGCCACCTGGTCCTGCATTTCGAAAGTTCCGAATACGACCCAGGCTATCACGACCGAGATCAGCAGTATGCCGACCGAGTTTAGAACGCTTGCGGCCGACTCGATCCGCGTTACCGATCCGTCCATATATTCGGTCGCGACATTCATAAGGTTTTTGTCGAACTCGTCCATTTCGGCATAGATTTTAAGATCTCCGATAATCTCGTCGTTCGGGAAATGCAGGCCCGCCACGTCCAGCGCATCGCCCAGATTTTGCCCCGCTATCACGCCTTCAAGCGCGCGGTCCGACACGTCAGCCAAGTATTTGTTGGAATTTCCAGACATCATTTTAAGCGCTTCGGGCAAACTTGCGCCCGCCTTGATCAGGGACGCAAGACTTACCAACCATCCGGCGCTTGCGGACACTTTGTAAAGCGACCAAGGCGGAACATTGTCGAACAAAGCGCGAATCCGCCCGCGGAACAAAGGCATGGAATAACCGATAATAACCGAAGCAAAAACGAATGCCGCAAGCATTATGATCCAATTATCACCAAAGAACCGCGATGTTGCCACCAAGCTTCGCGCGGTGCCGCGCCATACGACGTCGCGACCCGCGGCCTCGAGCATAGGCGGAAGCAAATAGACTCCGACCATTATTATGATCGCGAAAGTAGCGGCAAGCAGGAACATGGGATAAGTAATAGCGGACACCAAAGCGTTTCGGATTTTTCTGCTTCCCTCCACTATGCGGACGGTGTTGTCCAGAGCGATCCAAAGCTTGGATATATCGGAAGACGAAAGCATTAAAATTTCCACCTCGCTTGCCCAGCCGGATATGGCTTCGGAAAAAGTATATCCTCGCTCAAGTTTGGCCTGCCATTCGCGGAACGCTATAGCAAAAGGCTCGTTCGGTTTTTTTCCGTCCCGGCTTTCTATAGCTTCCAGCCGGATCAAAGCTTCGGTCAAAGTGAAGTCGTTCCGCAGCAGGCTGGATAATTTTCTATAGGACCCAAGCCTTTTGTCGGTGTCCAGCTTGAACATGAATTTTGAATAAATAATATCCAGTTTAGTCGCCACAATTCACCTCTAATAAACGGTCGGCTGGTCGATCAGGCCGACCCATCGTTCCAGTTCGTCGGCCCCGACGCGCCCCCTTAACATCAATTCGGACGCGGCTTCCTTCAAAGTGCGCCCGCCCTGCTTTTCAAGCCAATACGCGAACGCGGCCGCCTTGTCGCCATTCGTCATCATCTCAAGAAGTTTGGCGTCGGTCAGCACTATCTCGCCGGCTTTGACCCGGCCTACGGTGCCTTTTCCGCCGCACTGCTCGCAGCCCCGGCCTTTGATAAAGATCTGCGCCAAGCCGATCTCGCCGAAATAGTCCAAAACGCGCGAATAGATCTTTGTGTCCGGATGGCGCGCAATCGGCTCGCGACAGTGGGGGCAAAGCGTCTTGAAAAGCCTCATGGACATCAGCCCCCTCATCATAGTTTCGTCTTTCAATTTAAAGGCCTCGATGCCCATATCGATAAGACGGGTCAGCGAACCAAGCGCGGAATTGGCGTGCAATGTAGTCCAAACCAAATGACCGGACAGCGCGCCCTTAAGCGTCAGAGCCGCGACCGACAGGGTCCTGATTTCTCCGACCATAAGAACGTCCGGATCGGAACGAAGGGCCGAAGCCAAAGCTTCGGTAAATTTTTCGTCGCGCGCCTCTTCGGTACCGGCGTTCACAACCGGCATCTGGCGGGCGCCGAAGATTTTGCGTTCGGCCGGATCTTCGACGGTTATCAGGTTTATTTCGTAATCCCGCTCGCGTAGCATCAATGTCATGTTCTGAAAAAGCGTGGTGGATTTTCCGCTGCTGGTAGGTCCCGCCACAACCACAAGGCCCGTCGGGAAAGACCTTAGGCGCGCCAGGATTCTTTGTTCGTATTCTGTGAACTCCTGTTCGATTCTGATTCCATCGGTAGGGTTTTCGTACAACAGGCGCATGACGACATAGCGCGATCCGAAGGCGATCGGACTGAACTGCATACGGATACCAAGAACGCCCGCGGGAAGGTAAAGGTCTTTCGTGCCGCGAAGCGGAGTGCGGCCGTCCTTCTGCGCGGACTGATATTCGTTTTTGGCGTAGTTGCTGCTTGAAATATCGGCGGAAGCGAAGGCGGCACGGATAAAACTCTCTCCCCATGCGGCGCTGTATTCAAGGACGGTTTGCATTCCTCCGTCACGGCGGAAATAAATCGTGGTGTGGTTCGCAACTTCGATATGTATGTCAGAAACTTTAATGGCAGACGCACGCGCGACTATGTCGACGAAATCCTTCTGCATCTGGTTGTCGTAATCAAGGCGGGATTTCGCCACCTCTGTGCCAAGTTTTTCATCGCCATACTTGTAAATCGCAGACAACAATCCAAGATCGCTGTAGAAAGGCTCTTTAAGCGGAAGATTTTCGCGCTGAATAAGGGAAACGAAAGCCAGCACCCGGCCGTCGAACTTGTGGGTGCGGGATATAACCAATTCTCCGCCCAGGAAATACGCGACCAGATTCTGAGTGTCTTTGGGAAGTTCCAGCCGTCCTTTGAATCCGGTCAAAAGCTGGTTGTTTTCTGCGAACAGGAAATCCACTATTTTTTTGGAATCCATGTTTCCAACGTTACCCGGAACGGAATTTTGCGAATCTTTTGAAAAATTTCCGATGTTCTGCGCCATTTATCTTTCCTGTCTGGCGGCAGGTCCGGTTGCGGCGGGCGCCGCGGCGGCAGTTGGCGCGGGCCTTGACACGGCGGGGGCAGCCAAAACGGGCCTAGCGTTTTGTATCAGCCCAAGAGGAAACTGCTCGCCGTCCAGTTCGAACACCACCCCGTCGTCGGCCGATACGGAAACTATTTTAAACCCATCTATCGACCGTCCGGCGCCCAATCTGCGGCGCTGTCCGGTGGTAATGTTTTCAATATTTGCGGTAAGGTTTCCATCGCTGCCGGTAATGCTTATTATGCGAAACAGATCAGATATATCCAGCTCGTCTTCTTCGACGGGCGCGGGCTGGGCGGCAGTTCTAGCCTGAACGCGCTCGGGCGCGGCTTCGGCTTTTCTCATATCCTCCATCTGCTTTCTGATCTTGTCCATCTCGGCCGCAAGCTTTTTACGCTCGGCTTCGATTCCGGCCGCGACCTGTTCTGCGACAGAACCGGCCGAGGCGGTTTGGACGGTGCCCGCGATGCGTTGCCTTTCCACCTCGATTCGCTTAAGGTCCAGTTCAAGCTGGGCGCGCTCTTTTTCAAGCCTCATCAGGACTTTTTCCTGTTCAAGCTCGGTTATGCGAAGGAACACAGACCCATCGGTATCGAACGCGTCCAGATCTATTTCGGTCGGGTAAGCGGGCGTGGCAAAGCCCAGCAATGCGGCGAATATAATAAGTTTTTTATTTTGCATATATCTTCTCCTCGTAACTCCAAATGTTTCGGACATTGTCCCATCTTATCGACACAAGCTCGACGGACGGAATTCCTTCCAAGAATTTAGCGAATTCTACCGGCATGATTTTTGAATCCGCGCGAAGGCGCACGAACTCGGCGGTTTTCCGCACCGACCCGTCTTCGCTTGAAACTATCTCGCGGCCGCGGGAAATATCGACCTGCATATTGACCTGCTGGAAGACCGATCGGACGCGCCGCTCGATCTCGGACAGGGACCATTCCGGCGCGGCGGATTCTCCCGGCGTTTTTGCGAAAACTCCGGTAAGTTCGGCGTCGGACCCGGCGGTTCCGGTTATGCGTATACCGATTCCCGGCATAATGGTGTTGACCACGGCATAAAGGTCTTCGACCGTGCCGTAGTCGCGGCGCATAAGCGCGCGGATTGATCCGTTCTGGCATTCGGCGGACACGACGTTCCAGCCGTACACGGGCTGCATGACGAAGGCTATCGCGCGCACGCATCGGGCGGACACTTCCGAATGGTCCGGGATGTCATCCCAAGGCATAACTAACGCTTCGGGCTTTGGCGCTGGCGCCTCGGGCCGAATATTCCGCGCGGCCATTTCCTCGTGGAAGCGGCGGGCCGATTCTTCGGTCATGGCCGACGCGGCTGGGCGGCGCGCAATCATGTGATTTATGTCGGCACTAAAGAAATACAGAACTCCCAATATCGCGGCAAGAACAAGCGCGATATTGAATACCGAACCGAATGTAGTATGTATCGGACGCAGCGCGCTTTTGACACGGCCGGTCACCAAGTCTTCCAAAGTTCGCGCCTCGGCGCCTTGGATTCCCCATGATTCCGGAGCGACGCGAAGAGACCAATCCGGCAGTTCCAGCAACGAAGCATAAGCGGCGCGCGCAGCATTCTCATCATTAAAAAGGCGGTCCGAATCAGATAGTATAACGCCGTTCCTTACGGCCAAAGTATAATAGCCCGACCCCACTTTGAAGGCGGCGGCGAACGACGTAGAATCTCCGAAACTCTCGGCGACTTCGGCAGCCAAAGGAGTCATTCCGGCGGCATGCTTCAGCGCGAAGGATCCAAGCCCAACCTGATTGCGATATTCCGCGTAATATCTGAATTTCGCCTTGGGACTAGATTCTGATATTTTAACGGCGACATCCTTGGCCGAGCGAGCGGATCCGACCGGCTGCCAAAAAAGCCCGGTCGCGTATTTTTTCCGACCAATAGATATTACCTGCCCTGCCATCTCTCTCCAAAATTTTCCCCGCGACAATTCTTAATTAAGCGGCGCACCGAATTCACGCATAGCGGCGCGTTCGCTATCCATGGGGGATATGTGAACCTGCGGCGTCAAGATTACGACCAGAACGTCGCGCGCGCTTGAAGTCTCGCGCGATCCGCCCAGCGCCATAAAGTCCGCCTCTCCGATACCGAATCTTGAATCGTCGTTCGTCTGCCTCTCGAATCCCGATATGACCAAAGTCTGCCCCGATTCCAAAATTACCTCTTGCATAAACGCGCGCTCTTCGACGTCAGGCATCTGTATTGTGATGCCCGGACTTCCGCCACCTCCGCCAATTTGAGCGGTATTCATGCGGATCAATTCGCGCAATGACATCTTGAACAGCAACAATACGCGGCCGTTCTCGATAATGTTCGGCAGCAACTGCATCGAAAATCCGGTTTCGACCGTGTCCTGCTCGACGCTCGAGGATTCGACGGTCGTGAAAGTTCGGGATTCTATGCGGCGGATATATCCGGTGTTACGAACGTTGCTGACCGGGGCCACGCGGTTGTTGCGCGTCGTGACCGAAGCGTTGGTCATTAAGGATACCTTGCCCTGGCTGGCCAAAGCCTGAACCAAAGCGGTAGTGCCCGCCGCCGAGCCCAAAGTCGTGGCGTTGTCCAGCACGGCGACCGACAAGCCCGATATAGCGCCTATAGTGTCGGCCGAAAGATTGTTGGACGGGTTCGAGGCAAGACGCAAACCGCCCACCGACTGAATGGCGGCGGTAAGGTTCAGGCCCACGGCGTTCGCATTCTGAATGGACACCTGCAAGACTTTGACATCGATTGAAATCTGCTGGGACAAACGGCGGTTTTGACGCGCGATATAATCTCCGACGCGCTTCATTGCGGACGGGGAAGCGGTGACGGTTATAGTACCAAGCGACCTTGACACGGTAAAGCGCGCGCTTGACGCGCCGTCCAAGATTCCTGTGATCGAACGCTCGATCTCATCCCACTCGCGCAGGTTGGACTCCAAGGACACCTGATTTGAATCGTCGGTCTGAATGCGGGACGAAAAGCTTATGTCGGTGCCAAGCGCGAATAGGTTAAAGGTTCTGGTCTCGGTCTCGAAGAAGACTATGCTCTCCTTGTCGTAATACCACATGACATCCGCCTCGTTTGCGACGCGGGTCAAAAGATCGGACAGCTTTCCGCTGTGCGAAATTTGAAAAGTCCGGGCCAGTTTTTCGGATGAAATCTGCCCGTCGATCGTTACGTGAATTCCGGTTACTTCGTGAATGGTACCGGCCAAACTGTTAAGCGTCGCAGGCTCGTCCAGAACTATGGTCACTCCGTTTTCTCCCTCGAATCTGCGCGGCAGATCGTTCCTGTGCCGGATGGTGGTGGAACGCGCCCCAAGCCATACGCCCTCGCTTGCGGACACGCTGTCGACCGTCATGCGGTTTTGCGGCATACGGGACTGCTCCATAGCGCGGAACGCGTTTATGAAGCCGTCGTCGACTTCGCCTGCCACCTGCGTCGAATGCTTTTTGTTGCAAGCCGCCAAAGCGACCGCCGCCAAAGCTATGACAAAATATTTTTTAATAAGCATTGCTGTCTCCATCTTCCAAAGTGCTTATGACAAGCACTTTGTTCCCCTTATAAAATCTTGCGTGCGGAACCGGCGTCGCGCGCGCAAAGTTACGCACCAAAGCCGACGACACGTCCATGAACCGACCTTCGAAAACGGCGCTTGCGGAAATCGGATATTCGCGGGACGTATTCCATACAAGATCCCAACCGGCGTTCTCGGCCCATTCGCCCAAAACTTCGCGCAGGGTTTTGCCCGACATCACTACCCAGCTTTTAACAACGTCCGCGCCGGAACCGGCGTCGGCCGCAGCGTCAAAATCCTCGGCCATATCGTCGGCGCTCATAACGCGGGTTCCGCCGTCAACGACGGCGTCAGACACCATAACATCGCGGTTTGCGGCCGGCGCGCGGCGGTCGCTCTGGGTCACGGCAAGCGCCGCTCCGCCGTCATCCTCGACCATGCCTTGAGTCAAAAGCGGCATAGCGGCCTGCGAATTATCGTTGAATCCAGCCGGAGCGTTGTTGCCGTGCATAAGGTCCGGCCCGCCCGAGAAAGAATACTGATCGCCGAAATTATTGGTTATAATCTGATTGCTGACGCGAAGACCAGACGCCCGAAAATTCGATTCCTGCGGAGCAAAAGGTCTTGCCTGCCTGGACGGCCGAGCGGCCGCCGCCGGCGCCGACGATGCAGACGCCGCAGTATTCTCGGGCGATACATCTTCGGGACCTTCCCAAACCAGTTGGCTTCGATCCGACCAGGAATGCGCGGCCATAGGCGCGAAGGCCAATAACGCGAAGATTCCCGCTATAATTCTTTGAAACATGTCTATTTCCTTTCCTTCCCCTGACTATTATCGTAATTATAGCAAATCGAACGAATCGGCACAAGAACAAAAAAGAATTGTAGAGGCGCGGTTTTTATATTAAAATAGCCTTATGATCAAGATTCAAAAAGCATCCATTTTTAACGTAGCCAAGCTTGCAAAAATGATAGGCCGGCAATGGGATTTAGGAAAGAAAGCCACCGGCAAATCCGGAACGTGCGACTATCTATACGCGTTCGAAATCATCATGCGCACAAATGAATTCATAAAAATCAGAGAAAACGGAAAAACCGTCGGATTCGCCGGAGTAGAAATCTACGGATCGCGCCGCGCACCCATACAAAGATTCATATCAAAAATAATGTTTAACATAATAGTTGCGATCCAGCCGCGAAAAATTCGGAAATTAATCAAACGGTACTATGCCGCGTACGACTATCTTCCCAAAAAATTCGAAGGGCAATTCGACTCGGACGAAACAATAATTATAATAAGCCAAGGCGCGCGCCGCAAGGGATTCGGGAACGCGCTATTCAATAAATTGTGCGACATATCAAAGAAACACAACGCCCGTAATCTGCGTATAGACACGGACGATTCATGCGGAGTGGATTTTTATATCAAGAACGGATGCCGGGAAATATTCCGCAAAAAATCCACAAACAAAACTTGCGATCCGACGAAAAATTTTTATACTTTTCTGAAAGAACTGTAATTTTTCAAATACAATATCAAGCCCATGACGGCGGATAACAGGAATACGCCCTCCAACACCGTGCCCACAAAAGAATCCAGAACCACGTTATAGATAATCCAAAAGACCGCGGCAAGAACGCCAAGAATACGATATATCGCCTGATTTTTCTGCCATATGGCGACGGTAAAAGACATCATGCCGAAATAGGCGAACAGGCTTGGCAACCCGTGATAAGCGAACAGCGAGAGAGCGGACGCCAAAGTCGCCCATAAAGCCAAAAGCCACCAATCCGATTTCGTAATCTTGCTTCTGTCTTCTGGTTTCCTTGCGCCGTTAAGATAATAACTTGTAACATCGCGGCATACAGCGACGCCAAGCACAGCGGCGCCCATGCCCCCCCCTAGCAATAAAAACCCCGCGCCCATAAACACGCTTGCGATAATAACGGCCGCAAGTTGCAATTTTCTGCTTATTATAAAAAAGGTGAACATCAGAAGCAGATACGCCAAGCCTTGCAAAATCTGACTGGTCACATAAACAGCGGAACCCCAATCGCCCATTGTTAATCCTTTTTTGGAATTATAAATTAAAAAACCCGCCAAGGCAATAGCCGGCGGGTTTAAAACTCACAAGTCTCAAATTATTTCCAGCGCACCGAGGCTTCCTCGTCGCCGATGGTTATATTAATGCCGTTCGGACAAAGGGTCCTGGTCTGGCTTGAGGCGTGTATCGCCACCTTGCCGTTCCAGAAAGTATCATCCAATTTAAATGAAGCTATTCCGTTCATTTCGACATTGCGTCCGTCGTTCGCGCGAACATAGACAAGCTTGAGTCCGCAGCGCGATAGGATCGAATCGAAACGCACCATCTGGTTGCGCGCGGCAGGACGCACGTCTTCGGAAAATACGAAGGGCGCGGTATGGGCTTTTTCCCAACTAAGAGCGCGAAAGAATTTCAACTGGTTCGCGCTTGCGGAAACCGCGGCCAATATTGCAACAGAAGCGAATAGTATTTTGTTATTCATAATGCCTTTCCTTTTTGACTGATTAGTTGACATATATGAATATTATCTCATATTTTTAGTCAATTTGCAAGCATAATTAGAAGAATCCTTTGGCCGATTTTTCCTTAGCGAACTTCTCCAGCAACTCTTTCTGCTTGGCGGACAATTTGGTTGGAATTTCGGTTTTTATATTAAGGTATAGATCACCGCGAATATTGGCGCGCCCAATTTCGGGCATACCCTTGCCCTTAAGGCGAAGCTTAGAGCCGACCTGTGTACCGCTTGGAATTTTGACATCCAAATCTTCCCCGTCTATGCCTTTGACCGAAACGGACCCGCCCAGAGCAAGAGTCGCAAAAGACACGGAAAGATTTACAAGCAAATCGTTTCCATCGCGCGAGAAATGCGGATCGCGGTCGACTATCACGTCGACGTAAAGATCGCCCGAAGCGCCGCCTACGCTTCCGGCCTCGCCCTGGCCTGCGACGCGCAGGCGCGCTCCGGTCGAAACGCCGGCCGGAATTTTAACTTGGATAGTGCGGCTGCCGCGCTTGGTGCCATCGCCCTGGCAATCGGTACATTTTTTATCAATCTTTTTGCCCATGCCGCTGCAATCTGGACATTCGGATTCGAACGCGAAGAACCCGTTGGACTTGCGCACAGACCCCGATCCATGGCAAGAAGGACATTCGTCCGCCGCCTTGGAATTCGCGGTTCCGTGTCCGGCGCATTTTTCGCATTTTACGTTGGTATTGAATTTAACCTCGACAGTCTTGCCGCGAAAAGCATCCTTTAAGCTTACGCGGACTTCGTGAAGAAGATCGCGGCCGCTTGTGTTGGCCTGACGCGCGCGGCGGCCGCCCTGACCCGCGCCTCGGCCTCCGAATCCCATGTTCGCCATAATATCCTCGAACATATCTCCAAAGCCCGCGCCGCCGAAATCAAAACCTTCGAAACCGGCGCCGCCGCCGAATCCCTGTCCGAAAGGATTGCCACCCGCGCCGCCGGCCTTGAAAGCCTTATCGCCGAACTGATCATAAGCCGCGCGCTTTTGCTTATCGCGAAGGATATCGTAAGCGTTGCTGATTTCCTTGAATTTTGTTTCGCTAGTTTTGTCGCCGGGATTTTTATCCGGGTGATGCTTCATGACAAGCTTGTGATAGGCCTTTTTTATGTCCGCATCGCTTGCGCCTTTCGCCACGCCTAAAATTTCATACAGATCGCGATCCGCCATGACTATTCCTTTTTAATAGCAATATAATGGTATGATTAAAAAATTCAACCCGCCTCGCTTTTTATTTTAGCTTAGCGGGTTGGTTTAAAATAACAGGGTTTCTCAGACCTTCTGCGGCATAAGTATAAAGAAGCAGTCGTTTTCTTTCTCTTTGCCCTGCAATATGGTCGGGGAAAGAGAATCCATCATGGAAATCTGCATTTTGTCCGCATCTATCTGGGTCGCTATATCAAGCAGGAAGCGCACGTTGAACACGATCTGGAACTGCTCGTCGTTATTGTATTCGACATCCATTTCCTCGACCGCGGCTCCGGCTTCGGGGGTGGAAGTGTTGGCCACCAGCTTGCCTGCCGAGAAATTAAGCACAACCGATTTCGTGCGTTCGGTCGAAGCGACGGACACGCGGTCTATCATCTCGACGAACTGAGCCTTGGGAAACACCGCAAGCTTGTCGTTGGATTTCGGAATCGCAATAGTATAGTTCGGGAACTGAGCGTCGATAAGCTTGGTAGTCAAAACCGCGTCGCCTATCGTAAAGCGCGCCTTAGTTTCGGACAATTCCACCATGACGTCGTCAACATCAGCGTCCGCCAAAAGCTTGGACAATTCGCCGATGCTGCGGCGCGGAAGAATAACCGACGGCATATTAGAAGAGCCCGCAGGAGCCGGGGCCGAGCATACGGCCATACGCAAAGAATCGGTCGCGACAGCGGTCAGGGTTTTCCCCTCGGCCGTAAGGTGCAGATAAATTCCGGCCAGGTTATAGCGCGTGTCGTCGCCCGGGATCGCGAATTTCGTCTTGTCGATCATGTGCGCCAAACCGCCGGTGGTCATAGAAAATTTGGCGGACATATTGGCGGCGGACATAGTCGGAAAACTGTCGGCGGAAAGGGTAAGCAGGGTAAACTTGGCCTTGCCCGAAGATACGATCAGCTGCTGTTCGTTGGCCTGTCTTATCTTGATCTCTGCCTCTTCGGGAAGCTTGCGGAGGATATCGTAAAGAAGATGCACCGGCACCGTGATCTTGCCCGGCAAAGTAATATCCGCCTTAACGCGCTCGACAAGTTCAAGGTCCACGTTCGCGGCGGTTATAATCAAGTCGTCCTTGGCTTCGATTTTGACGTTCATCATGATAGGCAGGGGCGCGCGGCGCTCCACGATCGACTGCATGTGCGCGATAGACTTTACCAAAACCTGGCGAAATACTGAAAATTCCATGATAATATGCTCCGTTAATATAAGTTTTCCTATACTTTACAAAAAAATACCCCTTGCGCGCAAGAGGAAAAAACATTATTATCCCGGACATGGCGAACGACAAAATCAAATCTTACAATGCGGCCGACATTCAGGTCTTAGAAGGGCTTGAACCGGTCAGGCTGCGCCCGGGAATGTATATAGGCGGCAAGGACGAAAAGGCCCTGCACCACCTGCCGACGGAAATTTTGGACAATTCGATAGACGAGGCAATAGCCGGATTCGCCACAAAGATAGAATTCAACCTAATAGATTCCAAAACTATAGAAATTAAGGACAACGGCCGAGGAATACCGGTCGACCGTCACCCGAAATACCCAGACCAGTCCGCGCTTGAAATCATATTCACCACCCTTCACTCGGGCGGCAAGTTCGACAACAGCAACTATAAAACTTCCGGCGGCCTGCACGGAGTCGGCGCCGCGATAGTAAACGCGCTTTCATCCGAAACGGTGATACAAGTCGCGCGCGACGGTTATTTCTGGAAACTGAAACTGTCCCGCGGCAAAGTGGCGGCGCCGCTTGAAAGAGGCGAGGCTACGACGGCGCACGGCACATCGGTCAGATTCACGATCGACACGCAGATATTTGGGGACGCCGCGGCATTCAAACCCGTATGGCTGTACCGCCGCGCGCGCGCCAAGGCGTTCCTGTCGAAAGGCGTGCGTCTTAGCTGGAAATGCAATCCAGAACTTATCACCGAAGACATGGGCATTCCGGCCAGTGAGGATTTTTATTTTCCTAACGGCATATCGGATTTTCTTGAACAGACCGTAAAAGACAAAGTTAAACTAACCCCGAAAATATTTTCGGGATCGGTGCCGTTTCCGGACGAAACTGGCAAAGTCGAATTCGCCATCACATGGCTTACGGATGAAAACGGGGCGGCAAGCGACGACGGATTTTTGAATTCATACTGCAACACCATCGCCACGACGGACGGAGGCACCCACGAAAGCGGCTTCAAGTCGGCGATCACCAAGGGGCTTAAAAATTACGCGGAACGGATCGGCGACAAATCGGCCGCAAACATAACCGCCGAAGACGTGTTCGACAGCGCCTGCGGCATAGTGTCGCTATTCTATAAAGCGCCGCAGTTTTTAGGCCAGACCAAAGAAAGGCTATCGAATCCGGAAATAGTAAAATATATAGAAAACGCGGCGCGCGACCCGTTCGACCTGTTCCTTGGATCGGACCCAAAGACTGCGAACGCATTATTGGAATTCGCCAAAACTTTGGCCGAAGCGCGGATAAAAGTGAAGAAGGCGAAGGACATAGCGCGCAAAACCCCGTCCAGAAAACTACGCCTGCCATCGAAACTTGCGGACTGCTCCAAGCATCACATCAAAGGGACCGAGCTGTTCATAGTCGAAGGCGAATCCGCCGGCGGCACGGCGAAACAGGCCAGATCGCGCGAGACCCAGGCGATACTTCCGCTAAAAGGAAAGATATTGAACGTGGTCGCCGGATCGGACGAAAAGTTCGAAGGCAATAAGGAACTGAACGACCTGATAGAAACTTTGGGCTGCGGAACCCGAGGCAATTATGACGAAGAAAAACTGCGTTATGAAAAGATAATAATCATGACGGACGCAGACGTTGACGGATCGCACATAGCAAGCCTGCTGATGACGTTTTTTTACCAGTTCATGCCTCAAATGATTGAAGGCGGACATCTTTATCTTTCATGCCCCCCGCTTTACAAGCTGTCGGTCGGAGTAGACACGATCTATGTGGCCAACGATGACGAACTGGACGAGCTGAAGAACGGAAAATTCAAAGGCAAAAAGATCGAAATTTCGCGTTTTAAGGGTCTTGGAGAAATGATGGCGCACCAGCTGAAAGACACCACAATGAATCCGAAAACGCGCAGACTTATACGGGTCGAACTTCCCCCGAAAACCGAGGAGGGCCACGAAGACGCGGAAAAAACAAAAGTCTTGGTCGCCAATCTTATGGGCAAAAAGCCCGAGTTCCGGTTTAAGTTCATCACTGAAAACGCCAAATTTGTGAAAGACCTATTCGTATAGCCCCATGGCTGCCCAGCATCCCTTTCCCAGCGATCTTGGTTTGGCCTAGCCAACCCAGCCGCAGGCATCGGTCGCTTGCCCCGAACTTATTTTATTTTTGCCATCTGTCTGTATATCCCGACTAATATTTGACAAATTATTTACTTGACAAATTTACCCCCCCCCTTAAAATAGGTCTGCATACCTATAGGAGGGTTAAAATGCCAGACAAATCATATTCGGAAATCCGCGAACTACTGGCAAGCGCGACTGTCGACTACACGACAAAGTTTTCAATAACCCGGTCGTGCAATCTTGCATGCGCGCACTGCGGCGAGAATTCGGGGCCAGGCGTAAAAAACAAACTTATACCCAAAGAAGACGTAATATTCTACATGGACGAGCTGCGCCATAACCCCCGCTTCAAATGCGGAGGGTTTCTGATAAGCGGCGGCGAAGCCACACTTGCCTACGACATAGACCCTAATTACCTAAGTGATATATGCCTTGCCGGGATCAAGCGCAATTCTTTAATGATCCTTAAAACCAACGGCTGGATAGCCAAAGCCGGCGCAAAATATTACGACCGCTTCATAGCTGACCTAGAGCTGCTGGCAACCAAATCATCCGATCTTTTCAAGCTTCATCTTTCGATGGATCAATGGCACGACAATTTTTCCGAGAATATTCAGATCATGACCGAGCTTTACACAAATCCGAAGCTTAGAAACATAAGCTCGGAAGTTATGATTCAAACAGCCTGGTTTAACGAAAATATGGATCGGATTCTTGCCACAGGCCTGCCTTACGAAAAGAAACTGAAAATTTCGGAATATGTGGGCCGGACGCGCTTGGACAGATGGAGCGGACATTTGATCAACATAGGACGCGCCAAAAAACTGGATTGGCCGCACAAGCACGACTTGGACTGGAAGGACGAACTGGATCACATAGAAGAAAAAGGCGAGTCGCGCTTTCTTGGATACAACTTCACAAGCAACGGCAAGCTTGCCCTCACCTTAGGCATGGACAACAGCATAGCGGTAAATTATAGGAATAAGAAAGGCCGGTTCATCCCGGCAGGCCAGCTTCGCGACGAACTTCTTGACCTTGCCGCACAAAAAATATCAGAAAAGATGCGATAAAAACAAAGGGCCGGAAGGCCCTTTGTTTTTTACATTTACGAACAGCTCTGCTGGCGGCCTCGAAGCTTCATATAAGCCGCAAGCTCCATGTTGCGCTGCTTTAGATAGTCATCCAGCTTTGTCCTGTCGTCCTGATTCAAAACGTTCGAATTATATCGCGGCATGGCGGCCAAAATTTCGTCCGCGATAAGATCTATCGCCTTGGCCGGATCCTCGTGCCCCGTAATCGGGCGGCCTATGACCAGCATGGTGGCTCCGTTAGCAATCGCGTCCGCCGGAGTGGTAATGCGTTTCTGTTCGTTGGCCTCGGACCATCTGGGACGTATGCCCGGAGTCACCAAAGTAGCGTCGTCACCCAGAATATAACGCATGATCGGCAGCTCTTTCGGAGAGCAGACCACGCCGTCCATTCCGGCATGCTTGGCCAAGTTCGCAAGGCGCGCGGCGTATTCGGCCGGAGTCTCGTTTACTCCGATCAATTTCAGATCATGCTCGTCCATATCGGTAAGACAAGTGACGGCTATAACTCTCGGTTCTCTGAACGGCTCCTTGGAGGCGACTTCCGTCACGCCTTCTTTCGCCGCCTTCATTTTTTCAAATCCGGCGCTTGCATGCATATTGAACAGGTCCACACCAAGATTCGCGGCGGCTTTCGCAGCACCCTTAACAGTGTTCGATATATCGTTGTATTTCAAGTCAAGAAAGACATATCCGCCAAGATCTATGATCTTGGACACGATGTCGGGCCCCGCGTTGGTGAACAGCTCTTTGCCTATTTTGAATTTTACCGGACGGCCGTCGCATTTGCGCACAAGTTCAAGCGCGGCGCCTTCGTTCGGATAATCCAAAGCAACTATTATCTTATCATTAGCCATTATAAACTCCTTTTACGATACGATGGTTTTCGCCAAATAAGCCTCGATGATCGGCTTCATGGCTTTATGATGATCGGTTTTCGGCTCCCAGTATTTTATCGCTTCGGCCTGAGTGAAGACGGAAAGCAATTCGATACCCTTGGAAGCAAGGTAGGCCGCGCCGTTCTGAGTCGGATCTTCGCCCGCGCCCTTCTGCTGGCGATCAAGCCCGACTATGGCGCTTGTCACTTCAAGCTGGCCGCTGGTACCCTGTATAAGCTTGTCGGACGCGTCGCGATCCACGGAACCGCCGCTTGTTATAACGTCTTCAACCGCAAGCACCTTGTCGCCTTCCTTGTAATCTCCGATCAACAAGCCTCCCTGGCCGTGATCTTTCGGTTCTTTACGCATATAAATAATGCTTTCGTCGCGATAGAAACCCAGCGCCGCCGCAAGGCATTTTCCGCCTTCGGGCACGCCCATGATATGGTCGTATCGGATTCCGGCCTCGTTGATTTTTTCGGACATAAGAATAATCATAAGCTCGAATAATCTCGGATAAGAATGAAGGGTCTGAATGCTCCAAAACAAAGGCGAGAGGGATTTATTTTTTAATCTGAACCAGCCGGGGCCGTTTTCCGGCGCAAGCTCTTCTTCGGCGGCTGCAATTCTCAGGATATTTTTATCCATAAAACCTTGTACAAGCTCGGCCTTCATGCCGGTCACTTGATCGGGCGTAAAGTCAGACATAACATTTCCTTTAGGTTATAGTTTCGTTGCCTCTCTCGCCCTCTGATCCGAATGCTACCCCCCCCCCGCGGCCAAATGTCAAGCATGATTTCCTCTTGACCAATTGCAGATACTCCTATATAATCGGCAATACGAACCCGGTCAAAACAGAGAGATTTTACCATGTCGCTTCGCTTTCCCTTCACTTCCGCCGTCCTGGACAGCCTGATACCGCCGAAAACCGGCTTTGAAGTGGTGCGTGATTCGTATCATCCCGACCTTCAGCTTTATATTACGGCAAACGGAGCGAAAACATTTTTCGTCAGAAAACGAGCTCGCGGAAAAGACACCCGCAAGATACTGGGCAACTATCCCGACATAGACATAGACGACGCGCGCGAGCTGGCCGGTACAGCGATAATTAAAATGAAAACTCCGCTGCCGATCAGGACCGGCAAAATGACTTTGGGCAAAATGACGGAATTGTTTTTGAAACACAGAGTCCGGCGTGAAGCGGCATCCAAGAAAAAACTGGAACGCAACATAGGGCGTCTTTGGACCGAAGTCCTGCCCCTGAAGCTTTCCGACATAACGCCGGCGCAGTTGTCGCTACTGCATTCAAAAATCGCCCAGGAAAACGGCCAGTCCACCGCTAACCGTATGCGGGAAACCATGTCGGCTATATTCAACGCCGCGATTGAAGAAGGATACGCATCGGACAATCCTACAAAAGATCTTGAAAAATTTTTCGAACGAAAAGGATCGCGCCATATCAGCGCGGGGGAATTTTCGCTGATCGGCCGCGCGATAGATATGGAAAAAAACCCTAACATGAGGGCGGCCCTTAAAATGCTGGCCTACGGCTTTGCGAACAAAAGCAAAGTTTTAGCAATGCGCTGGGACGATTTGGACCTGAATCTTAACACTTGGAACGGAAAACCCCTTGCGGACCAAGCGGTAGTGCTGCTTGAATCCCTCCCGCAGAAATCTAAATTCGTATTTCCAAGCACAGGAGCGGGAGCGGGGCATCTTGTGGACCCCAAGCGCGCCTGGCAAAGGGTATTGGATCGCGCCGGGATAAACGACTTAAAAATCACCGATATACATAAAACTCTCCGCAGCCAGTTAAAAAGACAAGACGGCAATATCCGCGGCCAAATGAACCGTATATTGGATCGGATAGATATATAAATAAGCTAAACAGATTTTCTTGGGCCTTTTTGATTATCCCCTAAAATCGGTTTTTCATTTTTCATAAACAGCAAACTTCCTTCAAACAGAAATATCAGCGGAAAAGCCAAGGCTACCGCGGAAACCACATCGGGTGGAGTCAACACGGACGCAAGCACGAACATCCCAACCCAGACATAGCGGCGCGATTTTACAGCCCAGCTGCGAGATAAAACCCCAAGCCGGTTCAGAACCACAAGGATAATCGGAAACTGAAACGCCAAACCGAAAGTCTTCATAAGGCTTACGCATAAAGCTATATAGCCCGACATATCAGGAAGCAGGATCGAAGCAAAAGACCCCTCATCGGCAAAACTTACGAAAAATTGGAACATCAGAGGCATAAGCGCGAAGTACACGAAGGCCGCGCCAAGAACGAAGAATGCCGGGGAAGCCAGCATAACGCCCAGCATGATCCCTGCCTCGCCCTTTTTTAAAGCCGGCCGCGCAAAGCGAAAGGTTTGAAACACGAAGAACGGCATAGACAGCGCCAACGCGATCATAAGCGACAAATTCAGCCGAATCATAAGCGGCGCAGTCAGGGAATTATACATCAATACCCCGCCCGACCAAGCCTCGGCCAGCGGAGCGGTAAGAGCGTCCAGCGCATCGGGGGCCGACTGCCATCCTATGACAAAGGCCGCCGCAAAGAACAGAGCGCACCAGAAAATCCGGCGGCGCAGCTCGGCTATATGCTCGACCAGTCTCATTTTCAAGCCGCTCATTTCGCCGACCTTTTTTCTTTTACCTTTTTCCTTTTACCTTTGACCGGACTTGCGAAAGTCGCCATCATGTCCTCCATGGTTTTTTTGGACAAGGCTTCGGTCGGATCGTATTTCGAAACCTCTTCGGAAATTTCGTCTATCTTGTCTCTCACGCGCCAAGTCATGTCGCGAACAAAGTTGAACAGTTTTGCGGCCGCCCTAAAAACTTCGGGCCAACGTCTTGCCGGAATCACCAGCAAAGCGACTATACCGATCAATAAAAATTCAGCCGCGCTAATGCCAAACACTTAACATCCTTTTATTCATAGAACGCGTCCCCGGTCCGAACGCCTTCGGTTCTGCGGCGCTGAACGTTGAAGAAGCCGCGAGGAAAATCCGTACGCGTTTTAAGCGACTTTAAATCTACCACGGTCGCACTGCCGGTCGCGTCAATCAATTCCCAGCCGGAAAGACGCGCCGGTTCATCGGCGAATATTACCCTCATCTGCCCCAAGCCGGGATTATCCTTCAGGATCAACTTAAGCGAAAAGCCCTTTGAATATTGATTCGTTTCCACGACTAAAATGTCGGCCCTGACAAGATCGATTTTATCACGCGTCAAGATGCTTGCCGGGGTGGCGGAAGCCGGTATGGTCGTAATCTGATCCAAAGATTTGTCGTAAAAGAACAAGTTGCTTCCGTCGGATATCAGTTGGACCGGCATTTTGTCGTAATCCAGGCGCAAGCGACCGGGGCGCAGCATATAGAATTTGCCGGATTCGGGTCGTCCGCGGTTTACAGTCTGCGAAAAATCACCTTCCAGCCCGGTTAGGGCATTAAGATAATTCTCGGCCTTTTTGATCAGATTGCCGTCTATTTGACCAAAGGCCAAGCCGGGCGCCAGCATAATAGCCAAAGCCGCAATAAAGGTCTTAAACATGAACATCCTCCAGAACAAGCTGCACGCTTGTGTTTCCATTGTAAGTGTTTTCTTTCAGTTTTCCAAACAGTTTAACGGGTCGGCCGCGGTTGACGTCATTCATAAAGAACTCTCCTATCCGGGTTCTAAGCAATCCGAACCCTATCGCGGACAGCCTGCCGACCGGGGTTAAAAAAGCAAGCTTAAGGTGTCCGTTCCCGACCGGTTCGGCCCAGTCGAGAATACCACCGGTTATTATAAAGGAAGGCTCGGGGTTGTTTTGGCCGAACGGAGCGAAATTTTGAAACTCGCGAACCAGGTCCAAAGTCGCCGAGGCCGAGTCAAGAATCAGATCGGCTTTTATTACGGGCAGGAATTCGCGGCCGTTCATTTGTTCGGCTACACATCGATCAAGATGTTCGCGGAAGGCGGGGATATTTTCAGCCTTTAAACTGAATCCCGCCGCGACGGCGTGACCTCCGCCCGATATTAAAATTTCCTTCGCCTTCGCGGATTCGATTATTCCGCCCAAATCGATTTCGGGAACGGACCGGCCCGATCCCGAAGCCACGCCATCCTCGCGGATGGTCGCGACGCATACGGGCCGGTAATATTTTTCCTTTAGGCGTCCCGCGATTATCCCCATGACTCCGCCGTGCCAGTTTTCACCGCAGACAAGAACGCAGTTTTTATTCGCATCCAAATTCGACTCTATCATCTCGTCCGCAAGCATCAATATGCCCTGCTCTATGTTTTTGCGTTTTTCATTCAGCTCGTCCAGTCTTTGGGAATAGGCAAGCGCGTCATTAAAGTTGTCCGTCAGCAAAAGACGCAAGCTGTCGTCGGCCGAGGCAAGACGCCCCGAAGCATTAAGCCTAGGACCAAGCATGAAGCCCGCGGAATAAACGTCGATAGTCTTGCAGCCAGCGACGCCAGCCAAAACTTTCAGGCCCAGGTTTTGCCAATTGTTCGCGATTCGAAGACCCGCCGCTACTATGCCGCGGTTCAATCCCACCAAAGGCATAGTGTCGCAAACTGTGCCTATGGCCACAAGGTCCAAAAAGCTTTTCATGTCGGGTTCGGGGCGCGCGTCGCCGAAATATCCGACCTGTCTAAGGCGGCGGTTAAGCGCTATCAAAAACATGAACACTACGCCCACTCCCGCCAACATATCCAGTCCCGAATTATCTTCCGCGCGTTTAGGATTGACGACCGCGGCCGCCACCGGCACAGTATCGCCATCCTGGTTGTGGTGATCGGTAATGACAAGCTTGATTCCCTTTGATGCCGCATATTCGGCTTCCCTATGGGCCGAGATTCCGCAGTCGACGGTTATGACAAGCTTCGCGCCGGCCTTGTCAAATTCATCGATCGAAGCGTTGTTAAGCCCGTACCCTTCGGCATCGCGGCTTGGCAGATGCCATATTATGTTCTCGCCATAATCGACGGCCCTGAAATATTTGATAATGACTGCGGCGGAAGTTATGCCATCCACGTCATAGTCTCCGAATATCGCGATTTTTTCACCGGCAAGCACGGAAGCGGCGACTACCTCGACGGCCTTATCCATATCTTTTATTACAAAAGGATCCGGCATGGAGGCGGCCAGGCTTGGCTTTAAGAAAACTTCGACATCCGTAACACCGCGCGCGACCAGCAGGGACGCCGCGTCAAGCGACAGGCCATGGCGCCGCGAAATCGCCTCGGCCTCGGCGCGGTCTATATGCGCGCAGGACCAAACCTTGCCAAGCAATGATTTTTCTTCCACGTCCGACTTCTTTTTTTATCAGGATTATTTTAGCTTCTTTCAAACATCGCGTCAAGCTCGGCAATAGAAATTTCTTTATAAACGGGGCGCCCGTGATTGCAGACGCCGCCGCGATCGGTATTTTCTATGTCGCGAAGCAGCGCGTCCATTTCCATAAGGCTTAGTTTCCGCCCCGCGCGGACCGACCTGTGACAGGCGAAATTGGCAAGCTTGGAATGAAGCCGCTCGTTCAGAGCGATTGACGATCCCTTATCCCGAACCTCGGTCGCTATGACCTTTAACAGATTTTCAACTTCGGCGTCCATGCAGACAGGAACCTCGCGCACGACAAGGGACCCGTTTCCGAAGTCTTCCAGGACTAACCCGGATTCGGCCAAATCATTGGCTGCCTCCAGAACGGCCGCGGCTTCGCTTGGCCTCATGCTTATGACTTTGGGAACCAAAAGTGGTTGAGCCGGCATTTTGCGACTACGCAGCTTTTCGTAAGCAATCCTTTCATGCGCCGCGTGCTGGTCGACAAGAACCAGGCCTTTGCTATTTTCGGCCAGAATGTATTTGTTAAAAATCTGACCTATAGCCCTACCCAAAGGCATAGTCGTAAAATCCTTGGATTCCTCTGAAAATAATGAAGGAATCGGCCCGTTATCATCCGGCATTTTTACGCAATTTTTATCCAAAAAGCCGGGAAAAGAGTTTCCCAAAAACTGCGCGGCGCAAACGCCTGCAGTCTTGGAAACCCCGGGGATTTTGTTCAGCGGATCGGCTATGGCCTTTCGCACGGCGCGGACCATCAAACTGCGGATACGGGACGGCTCCAGAAAATGCACTTCAGTCTTGGCGGGATGAACATTGACGTCGACGTCGCGGTTGGGCAGATTAATGTAAAGAACAGCCACAGGAAATTCGCGCGCATGCATGACGTCGAAAAACGCCGCGCGCAGAGCGCCCACCAAAAGCTTGTCCTTGACGGGCCGGCCGTTCACGAATAAAAACTGATCCGCGGCGGATGCGCGCCGCAAGCCCGGATCGGAAACGAAACCATTAATCCCAACTTCGCCGTCGTGCATATCAACCTCACGGAGGCGCCCTTCGCAGTCGCTTCCCGTTACGCTTAACACACGCTCTAAGATATCCTGACCTTTTGGAAAACGATCATTCTGGTTGAATAAAAATCCGACATCAGGGCGCGCCAGGGCAAGCCTATGCAAGACTTCGCGCGCCGCTGCCAGTTCAAACCGGTCGGACCTTAAAAATTTCAACCTGGCGGGGGTTTTCATAAAAAGATTATCGACGCGAACGATCGTTCCGGCAGTAACCGAATTTGGAGTCACGGCAAGCGTCGAACAGTCAAGCTTCAGACCTTCGCCTTCATAAAAACTCGACACGGTCATGTCGGATACGGATGCGATGCTCGGCATAGCCTCGCCTCGGAATCCCATAGTAGAGATGTTAAGAAGATCATCGTCGGCAAGTTTGCTGGTGGCGTGCCGCATGACGCATTTAACAAGATCCTTGCGGGGCATACCGCGCCCGTTGTCCATAACGGAAATAGTAGTTCTTCCGCCGTCAATCACATCGACGATTATATGGTCCGCGCCTGCGTCCAGCGCATTTTCTATCAATTCTTTAACCACCGAAGCGGGCCGTTCTACCACCTCGCCCGCCGCTATCTGGTTTATCAAAGAATCGGCCAGTATTCTTATAGCCATCAGACAAACCTTACGGATAGGACCTCGAATTCCTTTACACCGCCTGGCGCCCTGATAGACACGAAATCGCCCTTTTTCTTTCCTTTCAGGGCGCTTCCTATGGGGCTGGTGATGGAAATTTTGCCTTTTTCGATATCGCTTTCTGTATCGCCAAGCAGCTGGTATGTCGCGGTTTTTCCTTCCTCGTCCTCTAATTCGACCGTCGCGCCAAAAGTTATGACATCGCCCGAAAGGTCGGATATGTGAATTACCTGGGATTCCTTTATAATATGCTCTAGGCCCCTAATTCTGTGGTCTATAAGCCTCTGCTTCTCGCGGGCCATCTGATATTCCGAGTTTTCCTTAAGATCGCCAAGCTCGCGCGCGGCCTGGACTGCCAGCATAAGCGGAGGGCGATCATAGTCCCTTAATTTAACAAGCTCGGAAAGCAGGGTATCCATACCCTCTTTCGATATAGGCTTTAACATGGGTCTAATCCTTGAATTTTCAGAATTAATATAATAGAATGAGGTTTGTAAGTCAATGCAAAGGAAAATTAATGCAAAATTCTACCATAATATCAATAACCCAGCAGACGCCGGATATAAGAATATTCCGCATAAAGACCGACCAGCCGTTCGAATTCATCGCGGGTCAGTTCGCGGTATTCGAAATGGGCGGGGTAAAAAGGGCTTATACGATAGCAAGCGCCCCTAACCCGGATTATCTGGAATTCATCATAGTATTGGTGCCCGGCGGCGCTCTGACAACCCAGCTTTGGAAGCTTGGCGTCGGCGACAGGCTTGCCGTCACGCCCAAGGCATTCGGCCATATAACTATTGAAAAGATTCCAAAGGATTCGCCTATTTTGATGCTTGCAACCGGCACCGGTATAGCCATGATGCGGTCCATGATACAGGCCGGTGCGCACAGGGACCGCAAAGTCGTGCTGGTCAGCGGGGCAAGATTCGCCGCAGATTTGGGATACCGCGACGAATTCGACAATATAAATAACGAAAATTTCACGGCGATACAACTGGCCTCGCGCGAAGAATACAAAGGCAAGCAGGGCCGGATAACACTGGCGTTCGAAGATCCAGACCTATCTAAACTTCTGCCTGCGTTGGACCCGTCTACGGGTTTGAACATAGTTATGTGCGGCGGCCCGGATATGATAGACGCGCTGGTGGATAAATTCACGGCGCTTGGCTTTACAACGAACGAAAACCTTCACTTCGAGAAATACTGATGAGCTTGATGCGCCGCACAATAATTTCAAGATTCCTATCGCGCAAATTTTTAAAAAGCCTTGCGCTGGTGCTGTTTTTGGTATGCAGCGTCATATTTTCGATCACCTTTGTAGAAGAGCTGGCCCGGGTAGAAGTAAATGACGCACTTGCGTCGTCCTTATCAAAGCTTTTGGAATGGATACCGCTGTTTTTACCATTGACCGTCTTTATGGCGGTGCTGCTTATGACATATCAGCTGATAAGATCGTCCGAGATGATAATCCTGCAAAGCGCGGGATTATCGCCGCTTAGGATCCTTCGGCCCATCGCGCTATCGGCCATGGTCATCGGCATACTTGCGACCGCGGTTTTAAACCCGCTTTCGATAAATTTCAACCGGCACATACACGGGATAGCCGGACGCACGAACATGGTTGACGGCCGCATATGGCTGGTCGAGAATGCGGAAGATTCCAAAACCATAATCCGCAGCGACCGCATGGATATAAACAATGAAGCGGCTTATTTCGCAAACGCGACGGTTCTTGTACAAAGCATGGACGGGCGCGAACTGCTAAGGGTAGAAACCCCTGTTTTGACTCTTAGGGAAGGCGGACTATCCGCAACGCGCGCCACGCTTTTTAACAAGGACGGAGTGCCAAAGGAGACCCGCAACTGGAATATTCCCTCGAAAGTCACCATTAGGAACCTCGAAGAAAGATACTTGAAAGCGTCAGAAATATCGTTCTGGGATTTACCCGAATTTATCCAAAGCCTGGACCGTATGGGCATGAACAATCGACCCCACATAGTGCAGCTGCTTGGCCTGGTGTTTATGCCTTTGACCCTGATGTCCATGGTGGCGCTTGGCATGGCCTTTTCTCAGACGAAATCCCGGCGCTTTCATTCGTTCGGCCTAAAAATCAGCATGGGAGTTCTGGCAAGCTTCATCCTATACTTCACCCTGAATCTTTTCGCGAATATAGGCAGCGCCGGCCTGATCCCGGCATGGGTCGCGGTGGCTATGCCTCCGCTTGCGATCGCGTTTTTATCCCTTACATTCATAGTATCGTTCAACCGCAATTAAAAGGATATACAAAATGCCACTAAAAAAGAAAAACGCCTGGAGGCGCCACATAATCATCGCAGCAGTAATCGCCGTGCTTGTCATGCTTATGATTATCAGCTTTTCGGCACCAGAACATATCACTGAAATAGTCCTTTTTCCATAATGGCTGATCACGTCGAGCTTTTTTTAGAAATGCTTTGTGCCGAAAAAGGCCGGGCGCGGAACACCATAAGCTCGTACCAGCAAGATCTGACCGACGCCCAAGCCAGATGCGGAGACCTGGCGCAACTTGCCGGCGGCGCGCTTCAGGATTATTTCGCCAACCTATCCCGCGAGGGGATCCGCCCAAGCAGCATGGCGCGCAAAGCATCCGCGCTTAGGCAGTTTTATAAATTCATGAATATGGAAAAGGTAATAACAACAAATCCCATGACCGAAGTCGAGCTTCCAAAACGAAATAAAACCCTGCCAAAATATTTATCGGAAGACGATATCGAAGCGTTGATCAGCTCGTCGGACGACGTGCGCCATGCGAAAAGGCTCCGCGCCATGATCGAAATATTATACGCATCGGGGCTTCGAGTTTCCGAGCTTGTGGCACTGCCTATGTCGGCCGTGCTACGCGACCGCCTTTTGGTCCACGGCAAAGGATCGAAAGAGCGCATGGTGCCAATACACCAGGACGCGCTGGACGCTATCGCGGAATATATGGAAGTGCGCCCGGCCTTTATACCAAAAAACCGAAAAGCTTCGCCATTCCTGTTTCCCGGAAGCGGCAAAGCCGGACATCTGACACGGTTCGGATTTTTTAAGATACTTAAAAAATGCGCGGTATTGGCCGGCATTTCCCCAAGCTTGGTCAGCCCGCACGTGCTGCGCCATTCGTTCGCATCTCATCTTTTGGCCGGCGGCGCGAATTTGCGCGCCATACAGACCATGCTTGGACATGAAGACATATCGACGACGCAGATATACACCCATGTCCTGCCCGAAAAATTAAAGTCGGCGGTGGCGAAACACCATCCTTTGGCCAAAAGGAAATCGGTATGACCAAAATCTGCGAAGCCAAGAACTGCAAGGAAGCGGCAACCCATAAAGCACCAAAAAGCCGCACGCTGAAAAGCTATTGGAATTTTTGCAAAAAGCACGCGGCCGAATATAATCAGAACTGGAATTTTTACGAAGGCATGACGGCGGCGGAAATAGAAAAAGACTGGCAACAGCGCACCTTCGGCTGCGAGCTTGAGGAAGGAGCCAAGCGCAACTATAAAGATATAATAAACGACATACTATCTGGCAAGACGGTAGATTACCGGCCCAATCCTAATTTTCCCAAAGATATATGCAAGGCTTTTGAAACGCTTGGCATAGCCCCTGCGCGCGATGAAAAACTTATTAAAAAGGCTTATCTAATACTCGCCAAAAAACACCACCCGGATTCCGCCGAATCGAAAGACACCGAAAAATTCAAACAGATATCCGAAGCCTTTGCAAACATACAAAAATTCCTCAAGGCGTAATTCGCGCTATCTTATGCGGCGCTTGTTGTTCGCGTCGGGCGGAGTTATGATGCCGTCCTTCTCCATGCGCTCGATAAATATGGCGGCTTTGTTATAGCCCACCCTCAAAGCCCGCTGGACATAACTGACGGTCGGTTTTTTGTCGCGAATAACCACCTCGACCGCCTGCCTATAAAGTTCGTCGTCCTTGTCGTCCTTGGACGGTTTTAATCCCGGAATAAGCGCGGACAGATTCTGCGCGCCTCCATCCTCGTCCTCGCCGACGCCTTCTATATAGTCCGGCTCGGCCTCTGCTCGCAAGTGTTTGGCTACCGCATGGGCCTCGGGCCCGCTGATATAGGCGGCGTGAATACGGACGGGCGCGCGACCTCCCTCAAGGTAAAGCATGTCTCCGCGGGGCAGCAGCTGCTCGGCTCCCTTGGCGGCAAGTATCGTTATACTGTCGACGGCGGACAAAGTCTGAAATGAAATACGGGTCGGGAAGTTGGCCTTGATAACTCCGGTGATAGTCTCGACCGATGGTCGCTGCGTAGCAATAACGACGTGAATACCGGCGGCGCGGGCCTTTTGGGCAAGACGCTGCAGGCAGGCTTCGACCTCTTTACCGCCCGTCATCATAAGGTCGGCCATTTCGTCTATGATCAGGACAAGGTACGGCATATCGGTCAGATCCATCGGCCGGGTTTCGTATATAATGCTTCCGGTTTCAGGGTCCGTGCCGGTCGCGACAGCCTCGGTCAGCACAGCGTTGGAATCCCGCAATTCGGACATTTTTTCGTTATAACCTTCAAGGTTTTGGACACCGTGCTTTTTAAGGCGCGCATAGCGTTTTTCCATTTCTGCCACGGTCCATTTAAGGGTTTTCACCGACTTCATGGGATCGGTCACGACCGGAGTAAGCAGATGCGGTATGCCGTCCCACAGAGTGAAATCCACGCCCTTTGGATCGATCAATATCAACTTGCATTCATCCGGCCGGAACTTGTAAAGAATGGATAGGATTATGGACTGGATAAAGACGGATTTTCCGGTACCGGTGCGTCCCGCGATCATAAGGTGAGGCATGCGGGCAAGATCGACGTAGCGCGCCTCGCCTCCGATATTAACGCCCAAAGCGATCGGAATACCCATCTCGGAATTTTGGAACACAGGGTTCGCCATCAGTCCCTGAAAACGCACGTCCTGACGGGACAAGTTCGGCAATTCGATCCCGATCACATTGGTTCCCGGGATATGGGCCATGCGGATATTTTCGGACGCCATAACGCGGGTTATGTCTTTCACGGTCTCGATGATTTTGGAAGTTTTGACTCCGCGTCCGGGCTCGAATTCATAAAGTGTCACGACCGGACCCGGCTTGATCCCGACCACGTCTCCCTCGACCCCGAACTCGGCCAAGTGATCGCGCAGGTGCACGGCGCTTTGACGCTGAACCGGGCCGATCGACTGACGGGTCGCGATACCTTTTTCAAGTATATCCAGCGGAGGAAATTTATACTGCCCACCCGGCTTTTTAACAGTTTTAGCCGGTAATTTTTTAACCGCAACTTTTTTCGGCGCAGTCTTGGACGATGAGAATAAACGACGCTTGGGCTTTATATTTTCAATGTCATACTCGGACGGGGTCCTAGCATCCGGGCAAAAAGCATTATCATTTTTCCGACTTGCAAACCACCCGGCCACACTCTTAAGATGCCCGTACCGCAGGCCCGTGATCTTAACGAATATAACGGCGGCCGCGGCCAGAAATACCAAGCCTAAATACAATCCTAAACCAGGCATAATTTTGGCAAAGTCATAGCTTGCCACCACACCCAAAATTCCTCCGCCCGCGCCGCCAAACGCCAAGCCCATACCAAACGCGAATAGCAGAACGGACAAGACTCCAAGCAGCAGAGGCACTTGATAATGCGCGACCGGGCGGTTTTCAAAAAGCAGGAAATAACCGGCACGAACAGAATAGACCGCAAGGATTAAGGACGCCAAAATCCCGATCGAGTTTTGAAAAAATTCGGCGATGCTTGCCACAAGGCTTGTGTCGGCCATATCGTAAACCAGCAGGCTTATCACGACTATAAATGCTAAAACTACAAGCGCGAAACCCAGGGCAGCCGACGCCGCCTTTTTCAAAACATCACTCAAAGCTTGTGGCAAAAAATTCATCTTCCGCGCATCCTATGACAAACTCCTCCCTTGCGGAGGAGTCAAAGCACCGCAGGTGTTTTGGTGGAGGGCATGATTAGCCGATTTGCTTCGCTTTTTGGGTTAGCTTCGCAAATCGGCCAAGCCTTACTTCTTTTTTCTTTTCTTCTTTCCCTTAACGGACTTAGCCTTTGTCGGCTTGCCGTCGGCCTTCATGGGATTGGCCTTTTTTCCGCCTTCGCTTGCGCTACGGCGCGATTCCGGGCCGGGCTTTTCTCCTTTTCCACCAACTTCTTTTTTGAAGATATTTATTCCATTGGCGATATTTTTCATCATACCCGGGATCTTAGCCGATCCGAACAGAATGACGACAAGCGCAACGATTAATATAATTTCCCAAATTCCCGGACGCATTGCAAACTCCTTTATTTACAATAGCATTATACCAAAAACCACCGATTAAAACAAGGGAATCCGCCGCTAAGGCTATTAATGCACCAGCCTCAATGCGGACTCTATAAGATGCTTTCTCATATATTCGTAATTGGCCATTCTATTCACGCAGTCGTAAATGCCTCTCGCCAAAGCCTTAACCTCATCGCCATAAGCTCCGTAATATACGGGATCGGTATAACCGTATTCGGTTTCCACAAAACATATAACCGCATCTCCCCTGCAATAGTATTCCGGAATAGTGACGCGCACGCCTTGCATTCCGGTAGTTTCGGACCGCGCCTCGTAATCGAAGTCCAAGTATTTGGGATCTATCGCATAGGCGTAGACATTAAGAAGCATACCCGCCTTGGTGGGCCATTTTTTTCTTAACACCGGAAGAAGGCTTGGGCCGATATATTCCACCTTTACACCGTTGTAAGTCTGCCCTTTTATATGCGGAGCATATTTAACGCATTGCCTTGTGTTAAGCATAATAAATCCTTTTTGCTTCCTAAGTCTACCCCCCCCCTGCGCATTTTGTCAAATATTTTTCTATACAAATAAAAAACCGCCCCTTTAGGGGCGGCGCAATATCTATCAAAATTTTACTATTTACCGGTCGGAACGGCATAACAGTTTATGCCGCGCGTCTTGGCGCGCTGACAGAAAGCGTTGGCATCTCCCCCGGTGGAAAATCCGGAAACGCGCAGACGGAAAGTCTGGTTACCGCCCGGCAAAGTGGCCGGCACTACGGTTACGGCGCGATTACTGAAAAGTTCGCGGTGGTTGTTAGTAAGATTTTTCTGCTCGCGCTCGGCAGCGGCGCGAGTGGATAATGATCCGACCTGAGCCGACCATTTGCCCTGCGCGGCAGGACGAGGAGCCGGATTAGTAGCGCGGGCCGGAGTTCCGGCGGCAGGCAAAGGTCTTGGGCGGGTAACGTTTACATTACCGGCGGCGGGATCGAATTTAACGTCTTTTCGGTCTTCGACGACACGCTGATTAAGACCGTCGGGATCAGGCTGAACGGCGGCGGGCTCCGCAGCATCCTCGACAATCGGGGCGTCCGTGTTTTCCAATACGATCGCGGCGATTTCATCACGCGGAGCGGCGGTTTTACCGGCCAATTTATATACGACATATCCGGCGGCGACAAGGGCAAGGCCGCCTATAAGCGCCAGTTTCCAAATATTTTTGGATTTGCTTTCTGACGCGAAGGGATCGCTGCCGTCTAAATCCGGCAGGGGCAAATCGTCGTTCAGATCAAGAAGATCTATATTATTGTCCGCCATTATCACACCTTTTAGTTTATCGTACCGCCTGCGGTCCATGAATTAGAACGTGCACTGGCTTTTAAGAATAGTCATCACCGCGCCCATAATTCCAAGCAATACAAATCCGACCAGCAAGCCAAAGCCCTTTGTCATCATATCATCGGATTTAGCTTCACCGCCCTTGATATACCCCCAAGCCCAACCGGCTATAACGAACGCGGCTCCGATAAAGGCCAGACGCTGAAGCAGGGTGAATATTCCCCTCATCTCGGTGCAAAGCCTGTTCATATCTACGGCGCCCACGGCCGACTGAGCGTCAGCGGCCCCTGTGAACACCGCCAGCGATACCGCCGCCAAAGACAGAAGTTTCAGCATTTTAATAAATTTCATAACATTTCTCCTTATGCTATATGGAAATTATATCATATTTTACTATCCGCCGCAATAGGCAAATTACCTATATTCGGCGGGATTATCAAGCGCCTGTTCTGCTCGACTATCGGCTCGGCCTTGCAGTTGCAGCAGGCAGCCAAAACCAGCGCAGCCAAAACTATCATCACGTACTTCATTTTATACCCCTTAGTTATCCAATATGGTTCCATATAGCACGGCGAAAAAGAACGACACGCTTCCGGCTATAACGAACAAGTGCCATATCATGTGCGAGAATTTAAGCCTTCTCCATATATAGAACAGAATGCCGATCGAGTAAGACAGACCGCCCGCAAGCATAAACCAAAGCGCGCGCGGCGGGACCGTTTCCAAAACCTTGGGCAGCAGAAGCAGAACCGTCCAGCCCATAGCAAGATAGAGCAAAGGCATCCATTTGGGCTGATATTTCGGATTGCGGATTTTTGTGACCGCGCCGAACAAGGTCACAAGCCAAAGGAACCCGAATGCGGACCAGCCGATCCATCCCCTCATGTTAACAAGTAAAAACGGAGTATAAGTTCCGGCGATCAAAGCGTAAATCGCAACACTATCCCAGACTTCGAAAAAGCTCTCGCTTTTCTGGCCTATCATGGCGTGGCACATAGTCGATCCGAAATAAAGCGTGAACATAGTCGCGCCGAATATCGCGCTGGATACGACCGCCCAAGGATCGCCCTTCAATACGGCGAACACTACAAGCAATGTCAGTCCCGCTATGGCAAGTCCTATGCCTATGCCGTGGGTCAGAATATCCATGACCCATTCGGATTTTGCCGGTTCACGCTCCCACCTGAACAGCCCCGACGCGCGGAGCGCGCGTAATAACATGGACCCGCGCGGATTATTTTTTATCGTCTTTAATCTGGTTCTTTTACTTATCATGACTTTATCCTTTTAATCTTTTTTTTACCCTGTCCGACCCCATTACAGTCATCATGGAATAAAGGTCCGGGGTCTGCTCGCGGCCGCTCAGCGCCACGCGCAAAGCCATGGCCACATCGCCGGGTTTTACATTCAACTGCCCGGCAATCCCGATAATTTTATTCCACCAAATATCCTTGTCGTCGTTTGGATCATAGACTTTCAAAAATTCTTCCGTCACACTATTTCCGGCGGCCTTATCCTCGGCGAAAAAGAAGGCTATGCTCTCCAAAGTCTGCTTCCAAGTTATAAAGTCCTTTCTGATGCGCTTTGGATTGTCACGCTCGATTGAAAGCACGTCTGCAAAATATTTTGTATTAGCATATTGACTTTTATTAAGACTGCCACCGCATAAAACCATCCACGTTTTCAAGCGATTTGCTAATTCCTCAACGGACAATGACGCTATAAATTCCCTGGCCCACCATTCAAGCTTTTTCATATCGAACAGCGCCCCAGACATCGGAATTTTTTTGATATTCAGCGCAGCATCACTGATATTCCGTACTTTACCTTTCTGTTTATTTTCCTCATATCCCGGACTGATAATATTGAACAAGTATTCCAATAAGGCCTCAGACGGATAACCCTCGATATAAAAATTATCCACATTCGCAACCGGATCTTTTCTCTTTGAAAGTTTGCGCTGCTTGCCAGTTTCCCGATCTATCGTGTCCAAGGTAGAAGTATGAATATATTTCGGCGGCTCCCAGCCCATGATATTAAACAGCTGAATATGAAGCGGCAAACTGCTAAGCCATTCTTCACCCCGCACCACCGCAGTGGTGCGTATAAAATAATCATCTACCAAATGAGCGAAATGATAAGTCGGCAGGCCGTCCCCGGACTTGATCAGAACCACGTCATCCTCGTATTGCGGAAAAGCCATGCTGCCGCGAACAGCGTCCTTGCAATAGATCTTCTCGTTGCGGTCAGCCGTTGAATAAAGCCGTACCACAGGCTTCTCGCCTTTCGCCAAACGTGCTTCTATTTCTTCTGGCAGAATATTTCTATCCCTAGCCCAATCTCCGTAAATTCCCGGCTGAGCGCCAAGCTTGCTTTGTTCGTCGCGCACTCTCGAGATTTCCTCCTCGGTCATAAAACAAGGATAGGCTTTGCCCTGCTCTAATAGTTCTGCAACCACCGAATGATATATGTCTTTCCTCTCACTCTGCCTATAAGTCTCATCAGGATTTATACCAAATGCATCAAGCGTGTGAACAATCAGCTCGGTCGCGCCTTCTACTTCGCGTTTGGTATCGGTATCTTCAAAACGAAGGTAAAATACTCCATTTGTCTGTCTAGCTATTTTCCAATCAATAAGCGCGGAACAAAGATTACCAATGTGCACAAATCCGGTGGGACTCGGCGCAAAGCGCGTGACTTCCGCCCCCTCGGGCAGCTTTCTTTTCGGATAGATTTCTTCAAGCTGCGCAATAGTATATTTCGGCGCGGCGCCCAAAACTTTCGCAATTAAATCTTTGTTAAGTCCTGTCCTCATTTTAACCTCGGTTGCAATATTATAATGAATAGTTTAGAATTAGCAACATGAAACATCTAGTGCGCACATTCGGAAGAATCAAAGGCAAAAAGATCAGTCCGCGACAGCAGGACTTGATAGATAACTTACTGCCAAAATTGCTGCCCGGCGCTTTGATCGCCAATAAAATTCGAATTCTCGAAATAGGCTTTGGCAGCGGCGAGCACATAATACACCTGCTGCAAAATCCCGATTTCTTCGTAGTCGGAGCGGAACCCTTTATAAACGGCGTCGCGTCCCTGCTATCCAAACTTCCGCCGAATCCGAATCTTGCGGTATGGCCCGCGGACGTTCGCCTGTATCTTGAACAAAATCCCGATCCGTTCGACCTGATTTATATCCTGCATCCCGATCCTTGGCCCAAAGTGCGACATGAAAAACGCCGCCTGCTTCAGACACAATTCCTAAACGAACTGGACGGACATTTATCCCCCGGCGGCCTTATAATCCTAGGAACAGATCACGAAGACTACTTCAACTGGGTCAAAACCCAAATAGAAACTTCAAATTTTAAGATATTGAATAATGATAGTAATTTCCCGCCAAGCGCGAATTTAAACACAAGATACCAGAAGAAGAATAAATTCGGAAGCGAACGCCCTTTCTACGCGGTCCTGGGGCGCCGGACGGAAGATTTTCCCAGCCCCGAACGCTTGGCAAGCTTGGATCTAACCTTGGCATAATCGGGCGCAACAAGCGGATAATCATCCGGCAAACCCCAGCGCGCACGGTAGGCTTCCGGGGTCAGGCCGAACTTGCGTTTAATATAACGCCGCAGCATAGTGTGCCTTGTGCCATCTTCAAAGCAGATTATATGATCGGGCTTGACGCTTGCCGCAACTTCCGCCGCGGTCAAATGATGCGACGCGGCCTTTTTCAAGGAAGCATAAGCCTCGCGCACTACATCGTCTATGTTAAGCGCTGGATTTCCGGCGATTTTGGCCGCCGCAATACTCGCCGCCGCCACCATAATATCATTATCTTTCGACATTGCTTTTTCCCTTAATTTGTACTATTATATATCAAATACAAGTAAAATTCAAATAAAATGAAGAAAAATACAAATAAACCTCTTGCCGATTTAATGCGCCCCGAGACTATAGACGATATAGTGGGCCAAAAACTGCTGCTTGGCGACAACGGCCTGGTAAGACAAATGGCCGAGTCTGGAAACTTAAGCAATCTGCTTCTATGGGGTCCTCCTGGCTGCGGCAAGACGACTTTGGCGCGGGCTTTGGCGCGCACGACCGATATGGAATTTATGGCCATGAGCGCGGTGTTTTCAGGCACGGCGGATATAAAAAAGGCGATAGAATCCGCACGCATGCTTCGCGAAACGGGCCGCGGGACTTTGCTTTTCATAGATGAAATCCACCGCTTTAATAAAACGCAACAGGACACCCTGCTTCCATATCTTGAAGACGGCACGGTGGTATTTATAGGCGCGACTACCGAAAATCCAAGCTTTAATCTTAACAACGCTCTTCTTTCGCGCTGCCATATCGGAGTGCTGGAACCCTTAAACACCGAAGACCTTTTGACGCTTCTGACGCGCAGCGAGAAATTTTTGAACACCCGCCTGCCGCTTAGCCAGGACGCGCGCATCACTTTGGCGCAGATGTCGGACGGCGACGCAAGATTCCTGCTGAACACGGCCGAGTATCTAAACAGCGCGAAGTTCAAAAAGGATTTGGAATCCGACGAGCTTGCAAGCGTGATAAACAAGCGCGCGCCCTTATCGGACCGAAACGGGGACGAGCATTATAATCTAATATCCGCGATACACAAATCCCTGCGCGCAAGCGACACGGACGCGGCGCTTTACTGGGCGGCAAGGATGATAGAAGGCGGCCAGGATCCCCAGTATATCTTCAGGCGCATAGCAAGGTTTGCGGTGGAAGACATAGGACTTGCCGATCCGCACGCGCTGGGAGTAGTGATGCACGCGTGGGAGGCGTTTAAGCGCATGGGCAGCCCCGAAGGCGATTTGGCTCTGACGCATGCGATAATTTATCTTGGCACTTCGCCAAAATCTATAGGGGCGTATAAAGCGCACGGCGCGGCCAAAGCCGCGGCGATAAAATACGGAACGCTGATGCCTCCAAAAAATATCCTTAACGCGCCTACCAAAATGATGAAAAGCCTGGATTACGGAAAAGGCTATGTCTACGAGCCGGAAACGGCCGGAGGATTTTCCGGCCAGAATTGTTTTCCCGAAAAAATGGGCCGCACGACTTTTTATCATCCGATCGAAGTCGGGTTCGAACGCGAAATAAAAAAGCGCATAGAATATTGGAACAAATTACGCAGCGGCGTCAAATGAAAAACATAATCATAAAAAACTGCGCCGCGAATAACCTGAAAGGCGTGAATCTTGAAATACGGTTCGGGGAATTAACGATCTTTGCGGGTCTTAGCGGCTCGGGCAAAAGCTCGCTTGCTTACAACGGGCTTTTTAAGGGCGAAAAATGCCAAATAGAAAACCGGCCAGCCGCCACCGTATACATATCGCAAAAAACTTCCAGCACCGCGGAAAAATGGAAGCAGTTTTTGAGCGGTACTAAAAACCTGCAGAAAAATTCACTTGTGATAACGGACGAACTTTGCACCGGAATGACCGAAGCCGAGGCCAAAACAGCCGCCAAGCATCTTTTGAAGCTTGCGGAAAAAGGCCATGCGGTCATAGCGGTCGAGCATAGGCCAGAACCGATCAGCATGGCGGACAGGGCGGTAGTGTTCGGCCCCGGAAGCGGAATAGCCGGAGGAGAAATAATAGGGGATATGACGGGCAAAGAATATACCAAGAGAAACTTTGACCAAAAAACCCCTCGCGCACCGAACAAGTCGGGCAAAAGGCTGACCGCCTGCTGGCTTGATATGAAAGGAATAAAGGATTATAAAATATCGTTTCCCCTTCATAAAATCGTCGCTGTCACGGGACCTATGGCAAGCGGCAAAAGCACATTTTTATCCGCCGCTATGACCGCCGCAGACAAATCCGCTGGTAGCGGCGAAAAGCGCAAAGGCATCAAATCCATATCGGGGAAAGAGCATATAAGGCGCCCGCATATGGTGACGTCGGAACCGGTGACAAAAAATTCGCGAAGCACGGTCGCCACTTATTATGGAATAACAAAATTCCTTAAACCCGAGTTCAAAAATAAGACGATAGACGAATTGATAAAAATATCGAACGACAAATTATTGCTGCGCCGCGCGAAGCATATTCAGGCGGTAGGGCTTGGTTACTTGAATCTTGCCCAATCCTCGCACAGCCTTTCGGGCGGGGAATGCCAAAGGATCAAGCTTGCGAAAATAATGTGCAAAAAACTTGGCGACCGAAGCCTGTATATATTCGACAATCCGATGCGTGGACTGGACCGGGGCGGCATGGTCGCCATAATGAAACTTTTCGACGATCTGGTAAAAAGAAACAATTCTGTCCTGATAGCGGAATGCGACCCGCTGGCCTTGGAATATTCCGACGAACGGATAGAACTAAAATAACTATTCGGTTTTTATGCCGTCCGCGGAAACAAGATTGAATCCCTTGCCGTCGTAATCAATTTCCATCACCGCCATATCGTCTATCTCTAATATCTTTTCGGGTTTATTCAGGATATTCTTATAGATGCTGCGGAAAACCCCGCCATGGGTGACTGCCGCGCAAACTTCCTCGCCGGCGGCGACAATTAGATCAAAGGCTTTCTTTACGCGGCGGTCGAACTCGCCCACATCCTCGCCTCCGTAGAAGGACTTTCCAGAGTAATAGCCATAGGATTTATATTCGGGGTTTTCCAAGATCAGGCTGAAGATTTTCTTGGCTAAATCTTTATTGACGCCGCACATGACTCCATAAGTGTTTATCTCCTTCAAATCGTCGACAAGCTTGACATTCGCACCGATATTTTCTGATATTATATTGGCGACGTTCTTGGCTCTCTTATACGGACTTGAAAATATCTTTTTTATTCCAAGCGATACCAGCTTTTCGGAACCCGCCCTCGCGGTATCGACACCTTTTTTAGTAAGCTCGAAATCGGCGCAGCCTCCCCAGCAGTTCAAAACGTCGTCTTCGGATTCGGTATGGCGTATAATATATATTTTCATAGTCTTGCTCCTGCGTTGCCGTCCAAGGATTATAGCCCCCCCCTGCTGCATTTATCAAGCAAATATTAGCTTAATTCCCGCTGGCGCGTTTGAATGAAATATAAGTCACGTCGGCTATAAGCATGCCGATAAAAGCGCCCAGGATCACATCGCTTGGGAAATGGGCTCCGACTATGACGCGGGATAGGGCGAACAGAATCGCAAGCGCCCAGGTATAACGTTTGATGCCCGGAAAGAACAGACCAAGCAGCACCAGTGCGGCAAAGCTTGCCGAGGCGCCGCTCGAGGGCATGGAATGGAACTGATGCTCGATCGAAAGCGGGAAGAACCCGCTTGCCCCTATGCTTTCAAAGAAGACGGGACGCAGGCGGCCTATCAATATCCTAAGAGCGAAGACCAGCCCGGTGGCGGACAAGACGGACGTGAAAACCCCGGCGGAAACAGTAAGCCATACGGACTGCCCGGACACCACCACTTTCGCTATATCCCCGGTTTTTTTATTAAAAATGCCGGTAGACCAGATTTTGAATAGAAATATCGCGAAGGATAAAAACAGTATGAATTTCGCCGCGCCGAACATAGTGAAAATTTCCCAAAAGTTTCCGTCCAGACGGCGCAGCATCAGGAAAATACGTTCGTCGAAAAAACGTATTCCAAACCCTACCAGCAGGCCGGTCAGAACGGCTCCTGCCAAAATTCTTGCCACGCTTAAACGGCCATAGTCGTTTACAAGGAACATGTCATACCAACTGCTTTCTGATGTCAAAGTTTTTAAGCGCGGCATTCGACACCCAGATGCTTGTGAAGGTTCCAAGTATTATGCTGAATATCATGGCGTAACCGAATTCGCGCAGCACGTCTCCGCCCCATATCACAAGCGCGAACATGGCGACCAGAGTCGAGACCGAAGTCTTGATAGTACGGGCCAGCATCTCGTTCACGGACAGATCTATGATGTCGCTTGTCGGCATCTTTCTGTATTTTTTGACGTTTTCCGATATGCGGTCATAGTTCACGATCTTGTCATTGACCGAATAGCCGACGCCAAGAAGTATTACAGCGATAGCCGCCTGATTGAATTCCAATCCCGCGACCGAGAAGAACCCGAACATCAGAACAAAGTCCAAACTCAGCGCGATCAAAGCGCCGACGGCATATCCGCCCGAATAGCGGATCCAAATATATATAGCCATACCAAGGAACGAGAAAATTATGGCAAGCAACCCTGACCGCACAAGCTCGGCTCCGATCCTTGGCCCCACGATCTGGGTCTGGCGGTACTCGTATTTGTCACCAAGCGCGGCGCGTATCTCGGCCACCTTTTCGTTCTGAGCGGCGTCTGTCGCGCCCGCATCAAGACCGATTCTGATCATTACAGCGTTTGCGCCGTGAACCCTTTGCAGCTCGGGACGGAACTGGGCCAGCTTTTCGCGGATTTCCTCAAGTTGCACTTCCCCCGATTTCGGAGCGACATCCATAAGTATGCCGCCGGTGAAATCTATGCCGTAATTCATGCCCCTTATAAAAAAGGACGCCAGCGCGACTGCGATCAAACCCAACGAAATCAGGTAGCTAAGCCTTCCATACTTCATAAACTTAAAATTAGTGGCCATCACGCGATCTCCTTGCTGTTGCTAAGTTCCGGCTTTATAAAGCCGATTTTCTTATTTTTTCCGTTCATATAAGTATCTATGACAAGGCGCGACAGCGGCACGCAAGTGAACAGAGTTGTGAATACTCCGACCGACAGCACGACCGCGAATCCGCGTATGGGTCCGGCACCGAACTGGAACAGGATCAAAGTGCAGATCAGAGTGGTAAGGTTGGCGTCAAGTATTGCCTTGAACGCGCGGCGGAATCCCGAATCCACGGCCTTAAGGCTGGACGCTCCTGCCCGCATCTCGTCCCTCATGCGCTCGAAGATAAGAATATTCGCGTCTACCGCCATGGCCAAGGTCAGCACAAGACCCGCGATACCCGGCAAAGTCATAGTAGTGCCGAACAAAGCCAGGAATCCCATAAGCATCGTAAGGTTCACCAGCAGCACGAAGTTGGCTATCAAACCGAATCCGCGATATACGACCAGCATGAAGATCATAATGAACAGCACCCCGAAGAACGACGCGATCTTTCCGGCGCGAATGGAATCCTCGCCAAGACCGGGGCCTATCGTGCGCTCCTCGACCACGATCAGCGGAGCCGGCAGCGCGCCCGAACGCAGCAATACGGACAAGTCCTTCGCGCTCTGCACCGTAAAGCCTCCTGAAATTTGTCCGCGTCCGCCTATGATGGGCTGGCGTATCACCGGAGCGCTCAGCACCTGACCGTCCAATACTATCGCAAAACGCTCGTCGACATGGGCGGTGGTAAGCCGGGCGAAACGGCGCGCGCCCACGCTGTCGAACACGGTGGTCACGACCGGCATACCGTTCTGCTGGTCGAAGGAAGCCTGCGAATCTATCAAGTTTTCGCCGGACACTTCGACGCGGGTAAAGACCGGCACTATCATAGCCGGGTTTTCTATATGAGGCAGAAATTCGGTGCCGACCGGAGGGCGCCCGGACATCAGCTGCTCGTTCGTGATGCGTTCGTTCACAAGGTGAAACGTCATCTTGGCGGTTTTTCCGATAAGATCCTTTATGCGTTCGGGATTATCGACGCCCGGCAGCTGCACAAGTATATACTGCGATCCCTGCTGCTGAATCGAAGGGTCTTTGGTGCCTATGGAATCTATTCGGTTGCGGATAATCTCTATGGACCTAGACACCACGTCGCCAAGCCTTTGTTCGCGCGCGCGGCTTGTAAAGCTTACCTCAAGACTATTGCCCGTCTGCTTTATATCTATATTATCCCCGAATTCGCTGCGTATGCGGCCGCGCGCGTTCGACATTTCGCCTGCGTCACGTATGACCACCGACACGGAATCACCACCCCTGGTCAAGTTAGAAAACCTTATAAGCCCTTTGTCCCGATTGACCAGCGCAGCGCGGATACCGTCGTAAAGCTGGCCGTTCTGCTCGGCATTCATGGCGTCGGTATCGACGGAAAGCAGAATATGCGCGCCGCCCTTAAGGTCAAGCCCCAAAGGTATCGGCTGCATGAAATTCGGCAGGAACCCAAAAGTACCCGGCGCAATGGTAGGCAGCACAAGAACGCAGCCAAACAGCGCCGCCGCTATTATTATCAGTTTCTTAAACATGTGTTTTTCCTATTATTCTTTAGACGAAACGCTGGCGCGCGCCACTTCTATTTCGGATTTTCCAGAAATTACCACAACCGTGTCTTTTTCGATCTTTTTAATAACTCCCTTTATGCCGGCCGCGACAATTACCTTATCGCCGATTTTTAATCCGTCCTGCATCTTTTTGGCATCCTCCATGCGCTTTCTGTTTGGCCGGATCATAAAGAAATACATGAATCCGAAAAGCAGCACGCACCATATCAAAAGGCCGGATATATTACCTCCGCTAGAACTTACAATGTCTTCCATCTTAAACTCCTTTATTTTCATGCAGAATAGAAAAAACTAGGATTGCGATCAAGCTTTATTTAATAAGCATCGGAACGACCGAATCCAATATCCGCCCGGTGGCGGGAACCACGTTGTGCGCCGCGGTGCGTGGAACTCCCGGTTCGGCATCCGGCTCGTCCAAAATAATAAGCAATATATATTTTGGAGATTCTATCGGGAACACCGAGACAAAGCTTGCTATGTTTTTGGTGGCGGAATATCCGCCTGGAACGGGTTTTCTTGCGGTGCCCGTTTTGGACCCTATATTGATTCCGCCGACCCTTGCCAAACGTCCGGTAGTCTCTTCGGACACGCGGAACATGGCCTCCCTAAGCTTGGCGGACACTTCTACGGACAGAACGCGCTCGCCGCGCAGGGCTTCGCCGGGCAAAGCCTTGGTCAGGCGCGGAACTATGAAAATACCGCCGTTCACCATGGCGTTCGACGCGGCGACCAAGTTCATCATGCTTACAGCTATGCCGTGCCCGAAAGACATGCTTGCGATGTCCATATCGGACGAGTTTCGCGGAACCGGATTCGCCACCGTGCGCCCAAGCCCGTTTATATCCAAAGCTTCGCCCAGGCGTATTTTGCGAAAGAACTCGGTCTGCTTGCCGCGCGGCATGGAAAGCGCGATTTTCGCCGATCCTATGTTGGAAGACCAAACGAAAACGTCGTCTATGTTCATTCTGTTCGGGCGATTCCTTGAAGCGCCTAAGTCACGCACAAAATGACGACCTACTGCAAGTGGCTTCGAAACATCGTAAAGTGTGGATTTTTTAAGGCCGCTCTCGTAAGCCAGCGCGGAATTGAAAAGCTTGAATATGCTTCCCATCTCGTAAGTCCCGCGCAGCGGCCAAAAAGTTATGTCTCGGGCGGGGACTCCATCGCGGTTTTCGGGATCGAAATCCGGAATCTGAACCGCAGCAATTATTTCGCCGGTCAAAGAATCCATAAGAATCCCGGCGGCCATTTTTGCATTGTGCCTGCGCTTGGTTATCTCAAGCTCCCTGTGCAAAATACTCTGCACGCGGAAATCTATCGAAAGCGCGACCGGTTCCTCGGATTCACGCAAACGCCTGTCCAAAAACTTTTCGGCCCCCTCCAAACCTCTGCCGTCGCGACCTACGAAACCCACGATATGCGAAGCGGCGCGGCGCTTGGAATAAGCCCTAAGCCGTCTTTCCTCTATCTCGATCCAATCGCGGCGCGCGGCGCGGGCTTTACCCAAAACATCCGATCCGGCGGGCAAGGGTGAAGAATTAATATAAAGAGCAGCGGCATTCGACGAAGTTATGGCAAGCAGCCTATCGGCGGAAAGCGAAGGATCGATCCTTTTAAGGACTTCGGGCGCGTCCGCAGTCATTCCGGAGGGAAAGACTTTGATGAAGAAGCCGGCGGTAGTTGCGGCCAGCAGCTCACCATTTCGGTCGGTTATGTCCGCTCGCATGGCCGTCCAGCCGCCCGCGCCCGCGCCGCGCCGATGCGCCGAGGGAGATTCCAAACCCAGCTGCACCAGGCGAATCGAGAATACGGCAAGCATAAGGAACAGAACGGCTACGGCGAAACTTACCCTACGGTCCCTGACGCTTCCGTAGTTTTTGAATCCCGCGACTATGTCGCTCCCGATTTCGAACATATTATTTCACCTCTGGGATTTCGGCCACGGTTATCCTGTTGTTAAAGCGTATGACCTCGAACTTGGGGAACATTTCGACCTGGGCGGACTTCAAAACTTCGGTCCGTATAAGACGCGAAAATTCGCTTCTTGCATCGGCGATTCCGCGGTCCAACCGCACGCTGGCCGCGTTTAATGATCTGACGCTTTTCTCGGTCTGATTGTTCAAGGCCTGCAGGATAACGCTTGCGAAAATAACCGCGACCAAAGCGAAGGCCATGATTCCGAAAAGCACCCTTCCATGACTCACGCCGAACCTCCGGTTTTCAAAAATTTTTCCAAAGCCTTCAGTCCCGTCACCCGGTTATAGCCTATCGGAAGCCCAAGCTTCGAAACCTCTCCCATGAAATCCGTCGCCTCTATTTCCTTATCGGTTTTACCGGAAGCCAAAGACAAAAACAGATAGGCAAGCCCGCCCACCATTCGGGAATCGGACGCGGCATAATATTCGCCGCCCTCTTTTAAAATTTCCAGTCTGGACGAACAGCCTTTGATCTCGACGCCGGTTTTTACACCCGGAATGCCGGGAAGACGACTTCCCAGTTCAAGAATATACTCAAGCCGTTCTTCGTCGTCCGGAATAGATTTAACAGTTGCAGCTATGTCTTCGAATTTGTCCATCATCACCAACCTTCCTTGGTTAAATCAAGTTGAAACCGCGCCTCATCCGACATCATGTCCAGATTCCAAGCCGGTTCCCAAACAAGTTTTACTTCAGCATTTCTTACCCCGGGAACGGCAAGAACCGCGTCACGCACGCCTTCCACCAAATAGTCCGCCATGGGACAGCTTGGGGAAGTCAAAGTCATATCAACCACCACCTTTTCGCCATCGATGTTTATCTTGTATATAAGTCCCAAATCATAAACATTCACCGGAATTTCGGGGTCATAAACGGTCTTTATGGCGTTTATAATATCAAGTTCGGTCATGCAAAAATCTCCCGCACGGCCTTTATTATTTCCACGACGTCGCACTCGTCGTTCCAGGGCCCTAAAGACACCCGGACCGTTCCAGGAATCCCTAGATGCTTATGAATCCAGCTGGCGCAATGCAAGCCGGCGCGAACGCATATGTTCCTTGCGCCCAGCGCGGCGCCTATGTCCAGCGCATGAAGCTTGTCGGAATAAAAGCTGACGATCGGCGAGTCTTTGTTTGATACAATCTTCAATCCCGGAATTTTTTCAAGCCCTTCCCTTAATCCCTCAAACCTTACGCCTTTGATTTTCAAAGCCTCGGTCAAACCCGCGATCTGAATCAGTGGCAAAGTTCCCGCTTCGAACTTTTCAGGACTTTGGGCCGGTTCCCATTTATCTCCATCGACCCAGGCCACCGTACCGCCGCCAATAAAATTTGGAACAAGATCATCCGGATTTTTTAAATACATGACGCCCAAGCCGGTCCCGGCATAAATCTTGTGAGCGGAAAACACAACCGCATCAGCCCCCCAGTCGGCCACATTCATTTTATCATGCACCACGAATTGCGCCGCGTCTATAATGGTAAAGGCGCCGCCAGCCGCGGACACCAATTTTTTAACGTCCTGCGGAACTCCCACGACATTCGACATAGCGGTTATCACAACTGCCGAAACATCGCCACGGCCGCATCGATCCGCCAGCCATCCGGCGTCCATGTTAAAGTCCGAATCAAGCGGCATAACTTCGGTTATGCATTTTTTCATGAAGGGCAACCTGGCCGAGTGGTGATCAAGATCGGACACTATAACGACCGAATTCGGCGCAAGCGGCAGCATGGCCGCCAACTGGTTCACGCCTTCGGTAGCACCATGGTTAAATATGATCTGATCCGCGGTTGCTGCACCTATAAATTTTGCGACATCAGCGCGTGCGGCGGCAACCATATCGTCTACAAGGCGGCTTCTTTTGCATACCCCCCTGCCCGCGTTTGCATAGATTGTTTCCATAAATTCCCGTTCGGCGGAAATAACCGCATCGGGTTTAAGCGCACTTGCGGCCGCATCCGCGTATATGCCAGAAATATCGCCAAAGCCTTTTTTCATTGACCTAACCCCCGATCACTGATACTATGCCCGGACGAGAAGAAAAGCAAGAGGATAAAAATGCGCGAACTGACCGGCGACACTTTTAAAGATGTAATATCTAGCGGCGACGTCCTTATGGACTTTTGGGCGGAATGGTGCGGTCCTTGCATGATGTTCGGTCCGATATTCGAAGCCGCCTCGAAACTTCACCCCGGGATAACATTCGCCAAGGTGAACGTAGACGATGAATCGAACAAAGCGATTGCCGCGCAATACGGAATCAGATCGATTCCGGCCATCCTTGCATTCCGAGGGGGAGAGCTGCTTGCGGCGCGTTCCGGCGCCATGGATCCGGCGGCTTTGGAAAATTTCATAAAGGAAACCTTCAACTAAGAGACATGACCATGAAAGACTATAAGACTATGGAACTTCCGGCCGGCTACAAGCCCAAGATTTCCGAGCCGTATATGTGCGCGCAGCAGAAAGCGTATTTCTTTCAACTGCTCTCTCAGCAGCGCCAGGAATTAATGAATTCCGAGGCCGAGCTTAAACATAAAACGATCGAAGCCAACCTGAACCATTCCACCGGAGATTATATCGACGACGCGGAAACCGACATGGAGGCCAAGCTTACCATCCGCACGGCCAGCCGCACGAATCTTCTGATAACAAAGTACGACAAGGCGCTAAAACGCCTTGAAGACGGCACCTATGGTTACAGCAAGGAATCAGGTGATGAAATCGGCATTAAAAGGCTTATGGCGCGACCCGTGGCCGAGCTTACCATAGCCGAGCAGGAAATCAAAGAAAAGTCCGAGCGATAATAAGGACAAAAAATATCGGCGTGTTTTTAGTTTTTGGTCTATATCGCCGAATGACATTTAAAAAACCGACCACTCATGTACATTTCAGTACACCGCGGGTCGGTTTTTTAGCATCCTTGAAATTTTCTCATTAAAAACGCGCAACCTGCGCCGCGTCGTCCGCACGCGCATTATCAGCGCAAACGATAACCAGCAGCGTCAGCGCAAAAATGCAAGATATTACTCTCATACGCGAATTATATCACAAAAACACAGATAAATCAAAACGGTTCCACGTCTATATAGTCTTCGTCAAGCTCGACGGTTTGGACCGGGGCTACGGGCGCAGGCTGAATTATCGGCGCAGGCGGACGATTGGCATTGGCGGCGGGACGCGGCCTTTCTATTATGCGGACATCGTCCAATAATTGCTGTTCGATCCTTTCAGGCGCTTCGAATTTGAAATCATCCTCGATAAAGACTTCGCTAGGCGCATCGTCCATAAATATTATGTTTTGCTCACCGGGCTCGAACACGTGAACGGTCCCCGCAGGCGCAATGCCGCGGCCGGTATACCTGTAAGGCACGTCTATATAATCCAAAACGTCTATATCAAGCGTCGGAAGCGGAATAGGTTTTCCCGATCCGGATGGAATCCTGCCCAGGCGATAAATCGGCTGCTTAAAATTTTCCTGAGCTATGTCGGCAACCGCCATGCGCCGCGTTCCGTTAAGACGGAATATGGTAAGCCCCCTTTCTGATTCTCCGTTGGGCATAAAGCGCACTATGCCGTCGATACCCTTCCAGCCGTCCGGGGAAGTCAGGGCGACTTTCACTGGCATCTCGCTTCTAACAACGTCGGCCGCTATCATAACCGCGTCATAACCTGCCCCGACCGCGCGCGCCGGGTCGCGGCCGTCCAGCGCGCGGTAAGCTTCGGAAAATTCGGGATTAAGAACAAGCGGCCTCAGACCCGGAAAAACGCCGCCTGATAATATCAGATCGCTTCTCACCCCGTCCGCATCCCAGGCGGCCGTACCAAAGAACCGCACTCGGTCAGCGCGCACATCGTAATATCTGATAAACGATGCAAGACTCTTTGTGTCATTAGCATTCGACAGAAACAGAATGGAATCATAAGGCAAGCTTCCCAATGTATCGGCGGAATTTCTGGCTCGCAGCTGTTCCTCCAAACTATTCCGCTCGTCCGATGTCAAACCGCCTTCGGTCAGAATTTCGGCAAGCCTTGACCTAGCTTCGGAATTGGCTTCGGACCTGGTCCTGTAAAGGGCGACGTTCCGCGCGAATTCTCTAAGCCTCTCGGGCGCGGCATTCTCATCATGGTAATAAAGACCGACGACATTCATGCCGTACAGATCGGCGCTTGCGCGGGCAGCCTGGGCAAGAGCGCGTCCCGACCTGGAATCAGGCGCAATGATCAAAAGGTTTTTCCTGTCCGTCGCGGAGGCGTAACGGACTATGCGTTCTGTCTGCTGGCGCGGCGACAAGCCAAGCGAGAATATTGCGTTTCCCAAAACTTCGGAATCCGAGGTAAAAGCTATGACCGGGATTTTTTCAGTATTTTTTTTGCGCAGCGCCGCAACATCGTCCGCGAACAGCGGTCCAAGAATTATGTCCGCACCACTGGCCAGCGCGCCCTCGATGGCGGCGTCGCGATTATTTCCTATATCGAAGAATTCCACGACCAAAGTCTCGCGCGATTTAAGAGCGGCTATCTCCATCCCCCTCTGCATGGCTATTCCGGCGGCGGCCGTATTTCCGCTAAGCGGGAGAAGAACGGCCGCGCGGCCGCGACCCTTGTGATAAGCTCCGTACAGGCGCGCGGGATCATCTCCGTCAAGCCCCGGAAACCAGCCGTAAGTCAGATCAATCGGTTCGGCGCTTGCTGTCGGCATGGCGGCCGGGGCGGGCTCGTTCAGCCTCGGCGCCTGGCCTCCGCCGCAGGCGGCAAGAAAGCAAAGCAAAAGTACGGACATGAATTTTATAAACTTCATTTGATATTCCCCCGGATTTTTTCTAAGATTAAACCAAAGGATAAAAAAATGCAAGCAGGACTATATATAGTCGGAACTCCGATCGGGAATCTTGGCGATATGTCGCCCCGGGGAATCGACACGCTTAAAAACGCGGATTTAATAGCGTGCGAGGATACCCGCGTGTCAGGAATCCTGGCCGCCAAATTCGATATAAAAACGAAACGCATCCCGCTGCACGAGCATAACGAGAGAGAAACGGCGGATAATCTGATAAAGGAAATTCAGGCCGGGAAATCGATCGCTGTCATTTCCGACAGCGGCATGCCCGGAATATCCGACCCTGGGTTCAACATTGTCCGCGCGGCGCGCGCGGCCGGAATTTCGATATTCGCGGTGCCTGGCCCGACGGCTTTCGCGACGGCTCTCTCCATTTCGGGATTTCCGACCGATAGATTTTCATTTTTAGGATTTATGCCATCGACCGAGGGAGGGCGCAACAAAGAGCTGACGCAAGCCTCTCGCCATCCCGGCACACTTATATATTACGAAAGTCCAAACAGGATACGGGACACCTTGGCGGCACTGGCCCGCATAATGCCCGAACGAAGAATCGCAGTCGCGCGCGAGCTGACGAAAATATTCGATGAAGTGATCACGGGCTATCCGGCAGACTTTCCCAAATTCGAGGAACGCGGCGAAATAGTGCTGCTGATAGAGCCCGCGGCGCGGCCAACCCTTTCCGACGGAGATATTAGGGAAATAGTGGAAGACGTGGTCAAATCGGCCAGATCCACGAAGGAAGCCGCGATAGAAATCGCAAGCCGCGGGGGAATTCCCAAGTCCGAGGCTTACGCAAAAGCGCTGGAGGCGAAAAAATGATTCCTAAATTTCTAGGCTCGTTCACCTGCCCGTCGCAGCTTCCCAAAACGACGCTGCCGGAATTCGCATTGGTTGGAAGATCGAACGTGGGGAAATCGTCTTTGATCAATCTTGTCACGGGATTTTCCAAAACCGCAAAAGTATCGAACACCCCCGGACGGACGCGCGCGATCAATATGTTCGAATTCGGCAATGTTATGCTGACCGACCTTCCCGGCTACGGTTTCGCGCAGGCGTCTAAGACCGAAGTAAGGGATTGGGACAGAATTTTGAACAGCTACTTGTCGCTTCGCCCCATCCAAAAGGCCCTGCTTTTGATAGATTCCCGACGCGGCTTTATGCCGATCGATCTGGACGCCATGACCGCGTTCGACAGATCCGGCACCGCGTACCAGATAATAGTAACCAAAACGGACAAGATCGGGAAAGCGGAACTGGCCGCAACGATCGACGCAATCCGGGAAGAAATAATCAAACGTCCCGCGGCCATCCCCGAAGTAATCGCCACATCATCATCGAAAAAAATCGGAAGAGGCGAAGTGCTGGCCGCGATGGGAATCTTAAAATGAACGTCTTGTGCTGCTCGAACCCGATCAAGATTTTAGAGGGCCTGCTGCAAAAGATTCATCGGCCTGGTTCTAACGACTACTCCCGCGATATAATCTTCATGCCTTCGGTCCGCAGTATATCCGAATTCACAAAAATGCTGGTATTAAAAACAGGCGGCGCGGTCCTGCTTCCGAAATTTGTCGCGCTTGGCGAAGGGACAATTGACACGGACGAAGACCCTATTCCAAAACTGGACCGCGTCTTAAAGCTTGCAAAAAAAATAAAATCCGATTTCGGGTACGGTTTTTCGAACGCCCTAAACGTCGCCGCGCAGCTTGTCCAAACGGCGGACTATTTGGCGACCGAGGAAGTCCCGCTCCCCCTATGGCAAAATCTTATACCGGAAAATTTCGCGGGGCATTTTTACGAAAAAGCGAGGCTTCTTTCGCTTATGAAAGAAGACGAATTCACCGAGGCCAGAAAACGCATCCAAAATATCCGTAGCTGGATTCCGGCTTTGGACAAGGGCAATTTCGACCGGGTCTTCGCCTGCGGCTCGACCGGCAGCATTCCGGCGACCCGGGACCTGATAACCAGCATAGCGAAACGGTTGGACGGCATAGTGATACTGCCGGGAAAAATCATCAAAATGCCGGGGAATCTATCCGAAGGACATCCTTATTGGGCCATATCCAAGCTGTTAGAAAATATCGGTATAAAACACGATCAAATCGGCATTATCGATACCGGAAAATCCAATATAGACTGCCTGAATTCCGCGTTTGAGCCCAAGCTTACCGCGGCAATGCACACCATGCCTAGGCTAATCGAATGCGATCGCGAAGCGGACGAAATGGCAGTCGCCGCAAATATAGTAATAGAGGCGCACAAGATAGGAAAATCCGTAATTGCGGTATCCACGGACGTAGGCGCGTGCAGCCGGCTTGTGCATAATTTGAACAAGATGGGACTTCAGGCCGATCTTTCGATCGGGCAGCCGGCATTCTCGCTTCCCCTGGCGCGACTGCTTATAATGATTATGGAAATATGGACCAATGCTTCGGACAGGGTGGTTAATACGGTTGGAATACTAAAGCATAAACTGGCCAGGAATTATCCCGAACTGGATAAATTCATAAAAGACAATATGCGCGACAAGCCCGGCCAACCGAATAGTTTTTACAAACTGGACAAAGCGCTTTATGAACTGTTCCAAACCCCCAAGTCCGATTTTAAGGATCATCTGATCCGGGCAGCCGAATATATAACAGACATTCACCCGGATCTATTTTCGACCCACAACCTTCCGGTATGGAATGCTTTGGAAAAAGCCGAGGGCGAAACACTGGCCGATTTTAAAGCGGCGTTCGAACATATACTGAAAGGCGAAAAGATTCGGACCAATGTTCGCCCGAATTCCAAAATTTCCGTTCTGGGCACAATCGAAGCGCGAATGATACCGGCGGACGTGGTGGTGATCTGCGGCTTGAACGAAGGCATGTTTCCAAAAAAAGGTTTCGCGCTTCCCTGGCTTGGCAACAATTTGTCCAAGGCGGCAGGGCTGCCTTCAAGCGACCGCAAGACGGGGCTTATGGCACTGGACTTTATAAACCTGTCCTGCTGCGGGCAAGTCTTTTGGACAAGATCAAAGACCATAGGATCGGCACCCGCAACAAAATCCCGGTTCCTGTCCCGGGTCGAAGTCAAGGCGGACATCCCCGCTGAAAACTATAAGCCGGTCATACCCGAATTTATCCCGATGCAAATCTGTGCGCCGCGGCCGGCGGCGATAAGCGACCCCGTTTATGCAACGCATATAGACACCCTGTTCCACAATCCGTTTGAATTTTACGCAAAACATATACTTGGCCTGCGCCCCGAATCCCATATACGCGATCACGCGGACGCCCGCGACTATGGCAACCTAGTGCATTCCGTTATCGAGGACGAGGCCCCGGACAGTTTCATTGAGCGGGCAGCAGCATTTGTCCCCAAAGGATCGGCCGAGTTTTATTTCTGGTCAAAACGATTTGCAGCATCCCGCGATATAATTTTAGAAATGCTGGCCGCCACACCCGGAGCCAAATCCGAAATAACAGGACAATCTTCGATAGAAGGACGAACCGTAAAAACCCGGGCCGACCGCGTTTGGAACGACATAGTCATTGATGTAAAAACCGGCGGGGCGCCGGGAAGCAATGCGATGAACGACGGGATGCAGCCCCAACTGCCTATTGCCGCCTATATATTCAAAGCCAAAAAGATGCAGTTTATAGACCTTAAAAAGAACCGTGTTTTCGAATACGAAGACCCGGCCATAATCATAAAAGTCATAGAAAAATGCCGGGAATTGTTCAAAAGGCTAAGCGTTGACGGGGCAGAATATCCCTTTGTTCCATTCGGCGAGGCCAAGCACCATTACATGGATCACCTTTACCGCGTATGACAATTATTTGAAAACCAGCAGACCGGATTCCTTCATAGACAGGACCACGCCCTGGCCTACAAGAAGATGGTCGTACAGCCGTATGTTATTCTTGTTAAGCACGCTCTGCAATTTTATGGTTTCATCCTTATCGGTCTCTGAAAACTGCAGCATGCCATGCGGGTGGTTATGGGCTATTATCACATTGGAAGAGCCAAGCTTCAAAGCTTCAGCCAGTATAAGATTATTATAGACCGAGCATTCTTTGGCATTGCCCTTCGAATGCTCCTCGTCGCTAATCCTTTTCCAAAAGCTGTCCAAATAAATCACCACAAAGACCTCGCGTTTTTCCCCATTCAACCTCTGCAGCAGAAAATTATTGATATTGTCCTTGTTATCATAGGACGGAGTCATATTCATTTTATTAACATAGCCCAAACGCCTTGCTATATTGAAAAGTTTTATCTGGGCGATCACGGCGTTTCCGACTCCCTTGATTTTCAACAACTCGTCCGGGTCCGCATCCAGCACGCCCATAAAAGTTCCGAATTTATCGATTAATCTTTTGGCCGCAGGCTTGACATCCAAACGCGGCAACACTCCGTAAAGCAGGACTTCGATCTTTTCATAATCGGGCGTCGAATTCGGATTTTCGATGAATCTCGCCCTTAGCCGGTCGCGATGCCCATCATTATGTTCCGTCATCTCCCCTCTCCTTGGTGACCGTGAATATCTCGCAGCCCTCCTCGGTTATGCCGATGGTATGCTCCCACTGCGCGGAAAGCCTTCCGTCCTTGGTGCGGGCGGTCCATCCGTCAGAATCTATAACGGACGCCGACGAACATTCGCACAGCATGGGTTCGATAGTAAAGACCATTCCCGGAACCATAATAACCGAATCCAGTCTGCGGTCGTAAAAATGGTATATCTGCGGATCGTCATGCATCACTTTTCCTATGCCGTGCCCGACGAAATCCTTTGATACGGAATATCCCTTTGCGGCGGCCATGCTTTCTATGACGCGGCCGATCTCGGACAAAGGCACTCCCGGACCGCAAATTGAAATAGCCGAATTCATGCAGTCTTTGGCCGTTTCGCACAATCGCGCGGCATGATCCGAAACCGCGCCCACATAAAACATGCGGGAAGAATCAGCATGGAACCCCTTGGCTTCGGCGGTCAGGTCTATGTTTATTATATCGCCGGTTTTTAAGATTTCGTCCCCGCGCGGAATACCGTGAACTATCACGTCATTGACGGAAGTGCAGCATGATTTGGGGTAGCCTCTGTATCCAAGACAGCTTGATTCGGCGCCATTGGCCTTCAAAAACGCCGCGACTATCGCGTCCAGTTCGGCGGTGGAAATTCCGGGTTTCACGAATTGCCCGATATGATCCAGCGCGCGCGAAACTATATCCCCCGCGAAACGCAGGCGCTTGAAATCCTTGGGAGTATAGACCGAGTTAGTCACGCGGCCCTCCTTTTGAATTTTGAAATATAGTCCGATATATCGATGCAGAATTTCGATACGGCGGCTTCCGGGGATTTCGAAATCCTTGTCTGTTTTTCAACTTCGGGAAGCCTCGCCAAAACCTGACCAAGCCGGTCGACGTTCCAAAGGCTCCAGGCCTCGTTCATAAGGTCGCGGTATTTCCAAAACGCCACCGGCGGGTTGCTTGCGGATTTCGCGGCAAGCAGAACCTTCAAGTGACGGCTAAGGGCGCGTATTATCTTGGCGGCGGGATTTTTGTCTTCGACAAGCCTGTCAAGCGCGGTGCAAACATCGGCGCTTCTGCCCGCGGTAGTCGAGTAAAGCAGCTGATCTATCGCGCTTGCCCCCGAATCCCCGATGCAGTTTTGGGCATCCTCCAAAGTCACCTTCGCGCTTGGCCGCACATACATGGCAAGCTTGTCCAAAGCGCGCAAAGTCATGCCGCGGTCGCTGCCAAGGGAACGCGACATATAAACCATGGCATCGCGGGATACGTCTATCACGCCGTGCTTGGATAAGGCGTTGCGAATGATGTTCGGCAGATCCCGCTCGGTGTCAAGATAATGCTCTAGGCTTGCGAATTCCGAATTTGACGCATCGAAAATTTTCCTTATCTCGGCGTCTTTTTTAAGATCCGCGCCCAGCAGGATCACAAAAGCATCCAACGACTGATTGCCGCAAAGGTCGCTTACAAGATTGGCATCGCCCTTGGTAGCCGAGAGATCGCTTACCACCAAAATCCGCCTGCCGCCGAACAAAGACTTTGACGTCGCTTCGGCGAATATGCGATCGGAATCCGATTTAAGCTCGGGCAGGGTGCAGCGGATGACGCAGTCTTTTTCAACGCCTAATGCGGCTATTATTTTCCCGGCATTTTCGGTGATTTGGCCGCTATCCTGTCCGGCAAGAAGAATGCCCTTCATGCCGACGAACCTTCGGTTTAGAGCCAGTTCAAAATCAGGATTTTTCCACTTCATGAACCGGATCCGTCTTTCATAGCGAAGACCTTAACACGGGTCGAAATCTTGCCGGACAGGATGCGTATCGCGGACTGCATGGCAGTGCTCGCGGCGGAATCCGCGGCCACCAGATTCTGAACGAAAGTAAATGATTCGGACACTGTGTCCGACCCGCTTAGGACCGCGCGATTGTTCGCCGAATCTATAAGGCGCCATGACGCGGTGATCCTGATCTCCTGCCAGGTGGCGTCGCCCGTGCGCTGAATGCCCTTTAATATGTCGCTTTTGGAAAGTTTCACTTCCAACTTATAGGCCGGATCCGCGGGCTCGCCGAAGGGGTTCAGCTCGGCGCGCAGGCGGTTTCTAAGATCCACTCCGTCGGTGCCCGGGATCGGCGCTATATGAACCGAATATTCCAGCTGCTGCTTCGAGTCCGAAGTCGAATACATCGGAGTCCATCCGCAACCGGAAATAAAAGCGGCCAATATAAGGATAAGTTTTCTCATAGTACGAAGTTCACCATTTTGTTCGGAACATAGATCACGCGCGAAACCTCGCCGGTGATGAATTTATCGCCGGCGTTTTTCGCGGCGCTTACCACATCATTTTCTGCCGCACCCAGGGGCACGACAATCTCGGCGCGGCGTTTTCCGTTCACGCTAACCACGATAGTCATGCTTTTTTTAGCCAGCTTTGTTTCGTCCGCAACCGGGAATGAATGAAAGACCAACATATCCTTGTTGCCCAGTTTTTCCCACAGCTCTTCGGCCAAATGCGGAGCAAACGGATTAAGGCACATAATCAACATTTCATAACAGAGTCTCGGTATCCCGGTCGAGAAGTTATTGATATATTCCATCATAGCGGCGATAGCGGTGTTGAACTGCATATTCTCGATCCGCTCGCCCATATCTTTCGCAAGCTGATTCATCAGGCGCTCTTGCTCGGAATCCATTTCGCCTCCGACTTTATCAAACAAAGCCGCAACTCGAGAAAGAAACCTTTCGCATCCGCGCAAAGTATCGTCAGACCAGTTTCTGTTCTGCTCGAACGGAGACAGGAACAGAGTCGTCAGACGCGCGGCGTCAGCCCCGGCCCGCCCCACTACGTCGTAACTTTTAACAAGATTGCCCAAAGATTTGGACATCTTGCGGCCATCGGGCGCCATCAAAAGACCGTTTATAGTGCGTTTCGCATAAGGCTCGGGACCGGTTACAAGCCCCAAATCGAACAAAGCCTTGTACCAGAACCGCGAATAGATCATGTGGCGCGTCACATGCTCCATGGGACCGTTGTAGTGGTCTACCGGCATCCATTTCTCAAGCCGCTCGCGTTTGCAGAACTCCTGATCGTTATGCGGATCAAGATAGCGCATAAAGTACCAGCTTGAACCGGCCCAGCCCGGCATAGTGTCGGTTTCGCGGCGCGCCTCTCCGTCGCATACCGGACATTTGGCCTTCACCCAGTCGGCCGCTCGCGCTAATGCCGACTCTCCCTCGGGGGTAGGATGAAAATCGGTCATGAAAGGCTGCATGACCGGAAGCTCGGAATCAGGGACCGGCTGCCAGCCGCACTTGCCGCAGTGGACCAGGGGTATCGGCTCGCCCCAGTACATCTGACGGGAAAAGCCCCAATCGGTCATCTTGTATTTCTTGGCAGCTTTGGCAAAACCCTCGGCGATACCGAATTTGATAGCCTCGGCTATCGCATCGTCCTTGGTCATGCCGTTCAAAAAGCCCGAGTTTACGGCGCGTCCGTCCCCGTCTATTACTTCGATCACTGGCAGACCGTATTTTTGGGCAAAGGCCAAATCGCGCTCGTCCTCGCTTGGAACACCTACCACCGTGCCTGTGGCATAGTTGGCAAGCACATAATCGGCTACAAATACCGGAAGTTTTTCGCCATTGAAAGGATTGGTCGCGGTTATACCCTTTAAAAGCACGCCCGTTTTTTCGCGCGTGGCATCCGTGCGCTCGATCTCGGTTTTGGCGCGCGAAGCCGTTATATACGCCCTGACCTCGTCCGCATTTTCTATTCGGCCTTCGCTTAGCCATGCGGCCAGTATTTCATGCTCGGGAGCTATAACGCAGAAGGTCGATCCGAACAGCGTATCTATGCGTGTAGTGTAAACGGCGAACGCGCCGAAATCCACTTCGGCCCCGAATGAACGGCCGACCCAGTTTCTTTGGGCCGTCTTAACGCGCTCTGGATAATCCACCAGCTCCAAATCGTCGACCAGGCGGTCGGCGTATTTGGTAATAGCAAGGTTCCATTGCAGCTTCATCTTCTTTTCTATAGGCCCCTTGCATCGCTCGCAGTTGCCGTCCTCCAACTCTTCGTTTGTGAAGTTCGTACGGCAGGCCGGGCACCAGTTCATCGGAAGCTCGGACTTATAGGCAAGCCCCATTTTAAAGAATTGAATAAACTGCCACTGGGTCCATTTGATGTATTCCGGATCCGAAGTCGATATGACGCATTCGGGATCATAAGACCATCCTATCATGTCCGCATCACGGATAAAATTACCTATCGCCACTTTGACGGACTCGGACGGGTGAACGCCCAGCTTGGTTGCATATCTTTCGGAAGCGATCCCAAGCGCGTCGAAACCAAGCGGGTACAGAACGTCCCTGCCCTTCATGCGCCAATAGCGCGCCATAACATCCATGCTTACGAAAGGCACCATGTGCCCCATGTGCAGGTTGTCACCGCTTGGGAACGGAAACTCGATCAGATTGAAGAATTTTTTCTTCGAACCGTCGTTAAGCGGAGTGAAGCATTTCTCTGCACGCCATCTGTCCTGCCATTTTTTTTCTATCGTCTTGAAGTCCATTTAAGCCACCCTTGTTTGATAACGGTCGCATTATATTCTTCTTTCGAAAAAAGTTCAACTAAATAGATATAAAATCAACGGCGCAAGAGCGGCCGTCATAATGCCGGATATGACGATCGCAATGCTTGCGAAAGCGCCCTCGGCCTCGCCCATTTCAAGGGCTTTGACCGTACCCATCGCGTGGGACGAGTTTCCAATAGCAAGCCCCTTGGCCGCCGCGGTCTTAAGACCAAGGATAGCGCAAGCCTGACGACCGATGGCATTGCCCAAAATCCCCGTGATGATCACGGCGAAAACGGTAAGGCCTATGATTCCGCCAAGTTCCTTGGTGATTCCCACGGCGATGGCGGTAGTGACCGAAACCGAAGCCAGACTCCGCGCGATAACCGGAATAAGCCCGAAAGCCCAGCATAAAGTCACGACAGACAGGACGGAAACCGCGCAGCCCACGAAGACTGAAACCAAAACTACCCATTTGTATTTACCCAAGAATTTAATCTGACGGTACATAGGTATCGCGAAACAGACCGTGGCCGGAACAAGGAAGTATACAAGGTACCTGGCCGAAACCTCGTAAGCGTCGTAAGGAATGCCGAACAAGACAAGAAAACCTATGACTCCGGCACAAGTAAGCAGCAGCGGAGTAGTCACCGCATAGTTCCATTTTTTGTTCACAAAAACCGCCGCTACATAAATCAGCAAAGTAAGAACCAAGCCGAAGTACATGGAATCAAGCAGGAAACTCATCATTTTTTCTTACCTCCGCGCCGCTTTTCGCAAGCCTGCTTGCAAGCGGCACCCTTGGCCATTCGCCTTATCATGATTTCGGCCGTCCATCCGGTGCTTGCCATGGCGGCGAAGTAAGTGACGACAACCACTATCAAAATCTGCAGCCAATAGGCCGCTATTTCATCCCAAATATCTATGATTCCGACCGCCGGCACTACGAACAAAACGACTATCACGGCAAGGAAAAAATCGGCCAGCTTCTCGATCTGCGGCAACTTAACGACACCCGAAACCAGCGCGGCAAAAAGCAGTATAAGACCCCATATTCCACCCGGAATGGGCAAAGGCACAAAACGGTGTATCAATTCGCCCGCGAAGACAAACATCATCAGCAGCAAAAATTGTTGCAAATACTTCATTAATCCTCCTCGATTGAAATTAAACTACCCTCGTACTTGGACGTAGATTCATTATTGCTTTCAAGCTGTTCCAAATAACGATCCAGTTTCGACATCATAGTGGCCGAACAACCCCTAGCAGTCCAGCTTAAAATCTCGTCTCCATTGGAATTGTCGGATATGGACACATTAAACCTCCACCAATAGAATCCGTGAAAGAAACAAATAGGATTGAACCACTCTCTAGTTTCGCTAACTCTAACAATGTATTTGGCTCTGAACTCCAAAACGGCTCTGCCCGAACTATCCCTTTTGTGTCTTCCTACTGTGACTTTATGCCCCCGCTCTTCCAACGAATGCTTAACTGCCTGCCTCATATTATATCCGCCATGTTGAACAAGAAAACTAGAATTTTTATCCATAGTATCCGGCTTGATCATAACGCTTGAACATCCTGCCAAAACCGCCGCAAACAAAAGAACGAATATCTTTGTCATATTAACTTCTCCAAAACTTTTTTCAATTCCTTTACACCCTCTTCCCTTTTAGCATTCAAAATAGCGGCTCGCAATACAAAGGAATAATCTTTTCCAGGATCCAGCGCATCGGCTTCCAGCCTAAGCCATTCGCGCATAAGGCGTCGCGCGCGGTTCCTTTTGACCGAATTATCGAAAGTACTCAATGAAGCGGTAATCCCGTATCTTGCCGGAATTTCGCGCGCGGGCGCGGCGTTTGCAATAAAAAAGCGCGCCACAAAAGACGCGCCGCAATCCTTCAAGCGTAAAAAATCTGCCCTCTTCTTGAAGCTCTCCCTGAATTTTGCCATTAATTTACGGCGGTCACCGCGACGCGCTTGCGTCCTTTGGCGCGACGCGCGTTCAATACGGCGCGGCCGCCCCTGGTTTCCATTTTCGCGCGAAATCCGTGGGTTTTTACGCGCCTTGTTTTTGAAGGCTGATAGGTTCTTTTCGTAGCCATGACAATATCCTTATGTTATTCGAATTTCAATTAAACCACAGCCATTTCCAAAAATCAACCTATTTTGTTAAACGATCGGTTTTTTCTTTGACTTGGGCGGGGATTTGAAGTAAGCTTCGCCTGGATAAATAAAGGAAAACTAGATGTCGGAACTTGATAATTCGCTGCCGCAGAACATACCCAGCTCGGCCATAGAAAAGGAAATGCAAACATCGTTTTTGGACTATGCGATGAGCGTCATAGTAGAGCGCGCGCTTCCAGACGTCCGAGACGGCTGCAAACCTGTCCATAGGCGCATTCTATACGTTATGAACGACGTCGCGAAAAGCTATGTCAAATGCGCCCGCATCGTCGGGGATGTTATGGGTAAGTACCACCCCCACGGCGACAGTTCCATCTACGAGGCATTGGTGCGCATGGCCCAGGATTTCTCGATGAGCGAAATGCTGATCACGGGCCAGGGAAACTTCGGCTCCATGGACGGGGACGGCGCGGCCGCCATGAGATATACCGAGGCAAAGCTTGCCAAGCTTGCTAATTTCCTTATGGACGACCTGGACAAAGAGACGGTCAATTTCCGCCCTAACTTCGACGACAGCTTATCCGAACCCGAGGTCCTTCCATCGAAATTTCCGAATTTTCTTGTTAACGGAGGCGGAGGCATAGCGGTCGGAATGGCTACAAACGTGCCGCCCTATAATTTGACCGAGATATGCGACGGCCTGCTGGCGGTGCTTGAAAATCCCGATATAAGCGACGACGACCTGTTCGCAAAAATTCCGGGGCCCGATTTTCCTACGGGCGGCATCATCATGGGGCGCGGGGGCAGCTACAAAGCGCATCTTTCCGGACGGGGATCGGTCATGCTTCGCGCCAAGACCGAGATCGAGGACTACAAAGACCACCAAGCGATCATCATAACCGAAATACCGTATCAGGTTAACAAATCCCAGCTGGTGATTAAAATCGCCGAACTGGCGAAAGAAAAGCAGATCGAGGGGATATCGGACCTGCGCGACGAATCGTCACGGGACGGCGTGCGCGTGGTAATAGAATTAAAGCGCGACGCGGTGGCGGAAGTAGTCCTGAACCAACTGTTCGACATGACGCAGATGCAGATCAGCTTCCCGGTCAATATGATGGCGATCAACCACGGCCGGCCCATGCTGTTCAGCGTGAAGAGAGTGCTGGAAGCGTTCATAGACTTCAGATTCGACGTGATCCGCCGCAGAACCATATTCGAACTGAACAAGGCGCGCGCGAAGGCTCACACCTTGCTGGGCCTGTCGGTCGCGGTCGGAAACCTGGACGAAGTCATAACGCTTATCAAGGGGTCCGAAACGCCCGAAGCCGCGAAAGAAGGCTTGATGGCGCGCGGCTGGAAAGCCAGCGACATAGCCGACTACATACAGCTGATAGCGGACCCGAACACGGATTATCGCGACGGGCTTTTCTATATGTCCGAAGAACAGGCCAAAGCGATTTTGGAATTAAGGCTCCATAAGCTGACCGGATTGGAACGCGAAAAAATCCACGCGGACCTTGTGACATTAGGCGAAGAAATCAGACGCCTGCTTTCCATACTTGGCGATAAGAACAAGATCACCGAGATTATAAGGAACGAGACGGCGCATATAATGCAGGCGCACCAGCGTCCGCGCCGCACCGAAATATCCGACCAGGAATGCGACATAGACATAGAAGACCTGATCGCCCGCGAGGATATGGTGGTAACGGTATCGAACACCGGATACATAAAACGCGTAAGCAGCGACACCTACCGCGCCCAAAAACGCGGAGGCAAGGGCCGTAACGCCATGACCACCAAGGACGAGGATTACGTGTCCAATATGTTCGTAGCCAACACGCATACTCCGCTTATGTTCTTCTCGAACAAGGGGATAGTATACAGGCTTAAAACTTACAAGCTGCCTATCGGCGCGGCGGCGGGCAAAGGCAAGCCTCTTGTTAACCTGCTACCTTTGACCGAGGGGGAGGCGATCACGACGATTCTGCCCGTGCCGGAAGACGCCGAGAACAAGTGCCTGATGTTCATAACAAGCGGCGGGAACGCGCGGCGCAACAGAATGGCCGATTTCGAAAGCATAAGGCAGGGCGGCAAGATCGCCATGAAGCTGGAAGGGAACGAATCATTGGTAGACGTGCTTGTATGCGACGAAAGCCAGGACATATTCATATCGACGAAACTTGGGCGCGCCATCCGCTTCAACGTAGACCAGATACGCGTCTTCGCCAGCCGCAATTCGGACGGAGTACGCGGAGTCAGACTGAGCAAGGACGACGAAGTGATCAGCGCCGCCACAATCACGCGCCAAGACTATTCGCCCGAGGAACGCGCGGCCTACATAAAACAGTCGCGCGCAGAACGCCGCGGCGATGAAGAAGAAGCCGAAAGCGACGAGGCGGCCGCGGAAATAACCTTATCCGCCGAGAAGTACGCCGAAATGAAATCGGCCGAGCAGTTTATACTGACCGTATCTCAGAACGGATTCGGCAAGCGCAGTTCGGCCTACGAATACCGCACCACGAACCGCGGCGCACAGGGCTATGCCGGGATCAAGCTTGGCGGCAAGAACACGGCTGTCGCGGCAAGCTTTCCGCTGCTTGGCGACATGGACGTGATGATGGTGACAAGCGGCGGAAAAATCATAAGAACTCCCGGAGACTCGATCCGCATAGCGGGCCGTGCAAGCCAGGGGGTGACCTTATTCAAACTAGAACCGTCCGAGCGAATAGTCTCGGCCATATCATGCGATAAAACCCAGGAGGAAGAGCATGCCAACAACCAAGAAGAAACCATTGAAAGCATCGGCGACGACCGCAGCGAAGAGAGCGGCGGTTTCGAGGCCAGCGACGTCGAAAACGATTAAAAAACCTGCCGCGGCAACGCGGGTCAATGGCACGAAATTCGTTCCATTCCGGCAGGCGGTAAAGAACTTTTTCAGCGGCTATGTGGATTTCCGCGGGATATCGACCCGCGCGGAATACTGGTGGTCGGTGCTGGCTGTATACGGAGCGATCTCTTTATCCTGCATATTGGGCATGGTATTGATGTTTACAGGATCCGTTCCAGTCGTAATACTGGGCGGAGCGCTGCTATTCTTTGCTTTTATACTGCTGATCGCCTCGATCATTCCGTTTATAATGCTGACCATCCGCAGAATGCACGACATAGGAAAATCCGGTTGGCATTACTACGGCATCGAGATAGCGGGAGTCGCGATATACTACGCCATAACCTTCTACGCGGTGTCTCTTATGACCAAGTCGGTGGATCTGGTCGCAAACGCGGACGGAGTGATGGTGGAAATGATAGTGCGGAACTCGACCACTGGCAGCGAAATCCTAAGCTGGTCGGCCACCGCGCTTTCGATCGCCATAAGCGTCTACCTGCTTGTGCTTCTTATAATGCCCAGCAAGCTTGCAAACAACAAGTACAGAAAGTAGTAAGGACAAAAAATATCGGTGCGTTTTTCGCTTTCGGCCTATATCGCCGAATGGCATCTAAAAAACCGACCACTCATGTACATATAAGTACACAGCGGGTCGGTTTTTTAGCGCCCTCGGCAATCTATCCTTGCAAGCGTGATGCACCTGATATTTTTTGAGATTATTCTTCCTTTTTCTTAGTCCTGAACGATTTGGCAAGACGATTGAAGCTGCTTGCGATTTTTGTCCTTACCCTATAACTCCGTCTTTGATGGTGACTTCGCGGTCGGCTCGGGCGGCTATATCGCGGTCGTGCGTGACGATAAGCATGGCCAGCCCCGTGCGCCGCGCCAAGCCCAAAATAAGATCGAACACCGCGCCCGAGTTGTGCGGGTCAAGATTTCCCGTCGGCTCGTCCGCCATGATTATGTCGGGATTATTGGCCAGTGCGCGCGCGAAAGCCACCCTCTGCTGCTCTCCGCCGCTTAACGCCGCGGGCCTGTGATTTTCGCGGTTGGACAATCCCACGGCCTTCAGTAATTTTTTCGCGCGGACTTCGGCGTCGCGCCTACTGGCTCCGGCTATCAGCATGGGCATCATAACATTTTCGATCGCGGAAAAATCCCCCAGCAGGTTATGCTTTTGATAAACGAATCCAATTTTAAGAAGACGCAGCCTAGTACGCTCGGCCTCGGATAATCCGGCCGCCATTATGCCTCCGATGGAAATGCTTCCGCCGGTGGGCTTGTCCAGCAATCCGGCGCATTGCAGATAAGTCGATTTTCCGCATCCCGACGGACCGACCAGCGCCACTATTTCTCCGGGCTTTATTTTCAAATCTCCGCCGCGCAGGATCGGCAATCGGCCGGCCGAATCTTTGAACACCTTGGAAAGCGCGTAAGTTTCCAGCGCAAATTTGGGACGCGAGGCATTAGCCAAAGATTTCAATATGTTAGTCATATTTCAACACCTCGGCCGGTTCAAGTTTGGCCGCCCTTCGCGCGGGATACAGAGTCGCAAGAAACGACAAAGCCACAGCGAATCCAAATATCGCGGCAACGGTCAGCGGATCAAGATCGGTCGGCAGCTCGCTTAGAAAATATATCTCGGCCGGGAACAGATCGCGCCCGGTGATCAGCTGGACGAACCGGCGTATCGGCTCGATATATATCGCGCCCAAAACACCAAGGATCGTTCCGAAAGTCGCGCCGACGAATCCTGTCATAGTGCCGTTGATCACAAAGATTTTCATTACGGATTTTCGGGACATTCCTATGGTGCGCAGAATCGCTATGTCACGGCCTTTGTCTTTAACCATCATCACAAGGGATGACACTATATTGAACGCGGCGACGATGATGATCAGCATAAGAATTAAAAACATGACGTTCTTTTCAACCTCCAACGCGCCGACGAATCCCTGATTAAGCTCGCGCCAGTCGCGTATCACAAACCCGTCGGGAAGCATATCGTTCAGCGCGCGGCGGGTCGCAAAAGTGGCCTCGGGATTTTTTAGGAACAGGTCGACGTGCGTCACCGCGTCCGGAATATTAAGGAACACCTGAGCGGTTTCGAGAGGCATAAAGGCGAAAGCCGAGTCATACTCGAACATTCCTATTTTGAAGGTCGCCACCGTCTGATAGGACTGCACTCGCGGCATGATACCGAAAGCCGTCTGGTGTCCGCCCGACATGGACATCAAAGTCGCCTGCTGTCCGTGCTGAAGCCTAAGGTTGCGCGCCAGAACCTGCCCCACCACCAGCTGGCCGTCCCGAACGTTCGCCAAATCGGTGCCGTAAGCCTTGCCTCCTACTTCGGTTTTAAGAAGGTCGGACATACGGATTCCGCGAAGCATGGCCCCGCGCGAATTGCCGTTGGCTGAAATCATGACCTGACCTTCGGCTATGGGAATTATACCGACCATGTTCGCCTTTATGATTGGATTTTCCTTAATTCTTTCGATCAGAAAATCAAAGTCCTTTATGGCTCCGTCGCGATGATAAACCACTATATGTCCGTTCATGCCTATAATGCGGTTCAGCAGAGTCTTGTGGAAGCCGCCCATGACCGACATGACTATGATAAGCGTCGCGACGCCAAGGCAGATGCCAAGCAATGAAATAGCCGAAATCAAAGACAGGAACCCGTCCCGCTTCTTCGAGCGTAAATATCTAAAGGCGATAAACTTTTCGAAAGCGGCCATATTAGTCCACGAACACCTGGCGCAGCAGGTCTCCAGGCAGGTTCTGCAAGTCGGGCACATCCGGCTGCAAGACGGTGATGATGCGCGGGCTCATAAACACTACCAGCTCGGCGAAGGGAGAAATCAAAGTCTCGGGGTCGATGACGAAGGAATGGGTCGGTATGCCGATTATCACATAGTTGTCGCCAAGGCTTGACGGCACTTTGAACGAGGCCAGCTCACCGCGTTTGGTGTAAAGGACTATGTTCGCGTCTATCTTATCCCTGCCCTGGCCGGCGAAATCTCCGAATGCGGCGGTGGCTCCGATTATCAGCTCGGTCTCAAGCCGATCCTCGCGCGAGCATTGGCCTATGTCAAAACGCGAATTCCAACGGTTCGGAATCACGAAGGTACCCTGAGATATCAGGACCGAATTCGCGCTTCGCGACAGAAAACTTTGCAAAGTTTTGGTATTTATTTCGGGGCTCGTCACCAGCATCCGTCCGACAACGCCCGGTATGGACATTTTGATATTGCCCGATCCGAAGGCGGGGATCATGTCCATCCATCTTATCGCGTCGTTGTTACGGGGATAAACGCGGTAGACGTCTATGTCCCAAGCGATAAGGTTTTTCTTGGAACCCAGCTCGGCTATTATGCGGCGAACCGTGCGCTCGGTTGCGAAATCCCCCTCGAATATCATGGTTTTATCGGCCCAGTTGACCACCAGGTTTCTGATATCGGACCCGCGCATGGCGTCCATTATGGCCATGATCATGTACTGGTCGCGCGGCATAGTCATAAGCCACTTTGTACGGTTCCTTATGCGGACTTCCTTGGCGAACGCGTCATAGCTGTAATAGACGCGGCCCATGCGGGCGATCAGCTCGATCGCGTCGGATAGGGTTCCGGCGGATATTTCCCCGGTTATCACATTCAAGACCGAATCGTCCACGACAACGGTTATGCCGGTGTTTTCCAGCAGACCGGCCAAGGCCTCGGCCGTGGTCTTTTTCTCGAATTTATAATCGCTTACGAAAAATTCGGGAAGCGGGTCGCCCTTGTCGGTTCTGAATATGTTTATCTCTTCGAAAGGCAGAACGCTAAGCAGATTCTGATTATCCCAGTCCACATGGCAGCGCTTAGGCAAGTCGATCGAGAAGCGTCTTGCTATATCGGTGGTAAGCGCGGCTTTGCGCGGGAATATCGGAACGCTGCGCGAGTCGACGACAAAGTTTTGAACAGTCTGAACCTCGATAATGTCATAGCGAGGCTGGTTGCATCCAACCAGCGCCACCAAGACCGCAAAAGGCATAAATATTTTTATCATTTCTCTCCCATATCTATGGTTTTGAGAAATTCGTCCATAGTCATTTTATGTATAGGCTTGGCGCTCGGAGTTACGTCTTTCGACACCTTCGCAAATTCCTTGGCAAGCTTTTCCAACCGGGGTTTTATATCGGGATTCCTTCCGGCGATCTTTTCCCCGAACGCAATAGTCAGCTCTAAAAGATCGTTCACGAAAATTCGCCCGACGTAATTGTCGCGATCAAGCCCTCCCTTGGTGGCGCAAATGGCTCCCACCATGGGTTTGTTGGCCGTATGCAAGTCGGCCAGATAATTGAATTTCTTAGCTGCGTCCGTCATTTCCTCTTCCTATCCGTCATTCTAAGGAATTCCACCTTGATAATCAATGCTTTTTTAGCTATAATTCCAGTAATGAATAAATTATTAATTCTTTTATCAATTTTGCTTGTCGCGGGGTGCGGGGGACGGAACCGCGGAAGCCTGGACGACGCGACGGTCCTTCACTGGGAGAACGAAACGGTGACCCAATCCCAATTCGTGCGCGACCACAAGTCGTGCCTTGGAATACGCCGCGAGATAAGTCAGCCCAGATCCCGGCTTTCCCAGCTTTTGATGCCCGGCCAAATCCAAACCCTTCCCGAATGGGACGGCCTGTGGGTGACCTTCCAATCAAACGAGTTTCAAGGAGTCGGGCAACGCGTGATGCTCTCGGCCCCCAGTAACATGAGCTCGAACACGGTCGGCGCCTACCGCCGCTGCATGCTTAACAAGGGCTATCTGCTTAGGGCTTCTTAATATGAATTTAAAGCGAGTGTTTTTACTGTCGGAAAATCCCTTGGCGCGGAACGTGGCTCCGTTGCTGAGGGCGCTTAATCTTAAGAAAGTAAATGCAAGCTCGGTAAAACTCGGGGACGAGTTTCCGGCGACGATCCATTCCATAATCCACTGCTTCGGTCTAGTCCCGGCGCGCAAAACCCGCGGAGTGGAATGCCCGCGCGTAATCACCATATCCGAACCGCCCGCAAAGAACTTCATAATGAAAAGAATCCAGCGCGCGGCGCTTAAGGACGCTAAACTGGTCGCTACTTCGAAATATATAGGAAAGCTTTGGAAGATACCCACCATAATAACCCAAGGATTGAACCTTGAAATATTCAATCCCGAAGCAATACCCGCCCGCCGCCAGACCGACATACTATCGAAATACAATATCCCGCATGACAAGAAAATGATCGTCTGCTCAAGCCCCGCGCTTGGCAGCCTGCCATCCATAATAGCGGCGCTAAGGAATGTCACGCGGAATGATTTCATAATAGCCATGCTTGGGGGAACGTCCAAGTTCGAAGCCAATAAAATGATACGCCTAGCCGGAGGCGGAGGGGAAGGCGGCCGCATAATATTCATAGGCGACGAAACGGACATACCTTCACTTATGAAGGCGGCCTTCGCGACCGTGTCGCTATCCAAGCACGACCATGTTGCGGCCAGCATAGCGGTCGGCACCCCCACCATAGCGGCTGACACCGAATTCGCAAAGGAACTGGCCGTGAATTATCTTGTTGTGCCTAACGATCCCGCACGCCTGGCCGCGGCTTTGGACGAAGTCCTGGCGCTTACAGAAAAACAGATTGAAAAAATAACCCAGCGCAACGCGAAATTTGCGAAAGAAAACCTGTCCATAATGCAGTCCGCCGAAGCCTACATAGAAATTTATTCCAAACTATAGCCCCCTTATTATTTTAAATAATTATCATTTTATGATATAATGTTTTATGAATAAAAAAATCACATTTTGGGTGATTGCGGCGCTTACGCTGACCACCGCGTTGTACGCCACGGCGCGAAGCTTGATCGCGTTTTCCGGGCTGGACAACAGCACCAATTTAGAAACGGTGGTGATAATTCCAAGCCCCCGTTTCGCGAACCGCGACGCCATAATTTCAGTCCTGTCTATTTCAAAAACTCCCTCGTCCATATACGATTACAACCTGAAGGATATGCAAAAGCGCGTTATGGAAATACCCGAAATTCGAAGCGCAGTGATCAAACGACGACCAAGCGGCAGACTATACGTAACGATAGCCGAAGCCGAACCGGTGGCAATATGGTTCGACGGCCAAAATTATTTTCCCATGACGAAGGGGGGCGAAGTTATAAACAGGCGCTTAGAAAGACGTCCCGCCCAAGGGCTTGTGTTTTCCGGATTAAGGCCAAAGGATACGATAACCGTAATACGCGCATTCAATCGGTTTCCCGATATAGCATCCCGAACCGACCGCATAGAATTCATCGAAGGCCGAAGGTGGAACCTATACACGCAGGCGGGTACAAAAATTATGCTTCCCGAAGGCGATCTGTCCGCCGCGCTTTCCCGTCTTGATGACCTGAAGGTAATGAACCGCAAAGCCCGTTTGATAGACCTCCGCGACGGTAATCGGGCCCTGGTCACGCCATGATCAATCGACCGGGCTATTCTCTGATAATTTATCCGGGACGCACAAGAACCAAGGTCACGGCGTTCGGCCTCGATGACGGAGGAGTTATTTCGAACGCGACAGTGAGCCTGGACACGGGCATCGATCCATGCAAAACTCTGGCCGCGGCTTTGGACGAACTTGAAGGGAAACTTGGGGTCAGGTTTTTCGAAGCTTACATAGCCGGATTTTTCGGCGGAAACAACTCTAAAATATTGTCTTCCGAGATCAGCTTTAAGCGTGCCGTGAAAGTAACCGCAAGCGACGTTAGGGACATGATATTAAAACTTCCCGAGCTTGCCAATCCATTGATGCAGGCCGTGCATCTATTTCCGGTTTCGTACGACACGGATACGGATCAAAACCTAAAATCCCCGGTCGGGGTTTCGGCCTCCAGGATGGGCGCCAAGTTCTTCGCGATATTTTCCCCGAAAGATCGCATCCAGGAATTACATTCGCGGGCGCTGGGCTGCTATGTAGAACCCAAGGGGCTGATAGACATAATGTTTGCGATGAACAAGGTGGCCGGGGAATCGCTTTTGATAAACCTAGGAGCGTCCGCCACAAGGGTTTCGCTATCCACTAAAAACGGTATAATATATATGTCTGAAATATCCACCGGCCAAGAAGACCTGACACGCATGATAGCGGATAGATTCGGTCTTAATTTTACGACAGCCGAACAGCTAAAGACCGGCATTTCAAGCGCAATTGCCGGTTCGGACGATCAGTTCAACATGATCCGGGGAATACCGGTAGCGGATATAAAAAACATTATAAGTGATTTTTTGGACAGTTTGGGACGAAGGATAATCCAGGGCCTTCCAAGCGAAGTTCCTGAAAAAGTGATACTATTCGGAGGCGGGGCAAACATAAAAGGCGCATCTGACATTTTCAGCGAAATATTCGAACGCGAAGTCCGCATAGCCAACGAGGGGGCCGCAATGCAAAGCATTATCAGAATTATGCCGGCAAGAAACGAAAAAACAAAGCGGCGGGGCGTAAGGGGCGTGATCCAAAAACTTATATTGTTTTTAACCCACAAGAAATGCCCCGTCTATCCAAGCGCGATGGTATTTTCGTTGGACCCCGCAACTTTTCATAATTTCGAAGCGGCCGGCATCACGACCCTGCATTACGACTATATGGACGGCAAATATGTCGAACGGTCATGGGGCGGGGCGGGGGAAGTGAACTATATAAAAAACAATTCGAATCTGGACGTATCGGTCCATATGATGGCGACGGACCCGGGCGCTAAACTTGGACAATTTATCGGAGCCGGGGCAAGCTCGATAATATTGTCCACCGGATCGGCGCATCTTGCGCGGAATTTGTCCGCGATCAGGCAGGCGGGAAGAAAATGCGGCCTGGCGATAAACCCCGAAGACGAAGTCGAAGTCATCCTGCCCATAATAAGGCATTTGGACAAAGTGGTAGTAATGTCGGTAACGCCGGGTAAAAGCGGTCAGAAATTTATGCCGCAAGTTTTAAGCAAAGTCAAAACCCTTGCGGGATTACGTAAAAAACACAAACTGAAATTCGAAATCATAATGGACGGCGGTATAAACCCGGACACCGCCGCCGACTGCTGGAAGGCCGGCGCGGACGCCTTGGTCAGCGGCAGTTATCTCGCCCACGCCCCCGATCTAAAAGAAGCCGTACAAGAATTAATGGTAACAGCAAAAAGGTAACAAGTTCCGCATCGGGCAAAGCCCAACGGTCTTTTTACATTTCCTTGGGCAGTTTCATACCCATCAAATTTATCGCCTTGACCAGGGTTTTATGCGCCATATTAATCACGGCAAGCCTGTGATCTCGATCAGGCTTTGAAACGCCTGAAGCCAGAACGGGATAGTTGTGGTAATAGTTATTAACCAGCTGTGCAAGGTCATAAGCGAAGTTCGCCAAAATTTCAGTACCGTAGGTTTCTGCCACCCTTTGAACAGCCCGGTCGAATTCGGTCATTTGAAGAATCAAGGCCCTCTCGCCCAAAGCGTCTATGTTGTCGCCAAATTCGCCAGCATCGCCCGCCTTTTCCATAATGGAAGCCAGGCGCCTTGCGGTATAAAGGATATAGGCCCCCGTCCTGCCTTCGAACATCGATAGTTTTTCTGGATCGAAGACGTAATTATTCATAGTTATATGGCTTAAATCGTTATATCTCAAAGCCGAAATACCTATGGCCTTTATATCTTCTTCATCCAAAGATTTTCCGGCTTCACCCACCCTTTTTCGGACAGCATCTACCGCCATGCTTATTATACCCGCCAAATCCGGGGATTCTCCGGCTCGGGTTTTGAACGGCTTGTTATCCTCGCCCGTTATAGTGCCATAACTTATATGTATAAGCTCGGCATCGGTCAGGTCCGCTTTTTTCGCAATATAGAATTTCTGATGAAAGGCAAACTTTTGCCTAAAATCCACAACGTAAATCATCTTGTCCGGAGCATCATCGCGCCCGCGCGTATAAATGGCGGTAAGGTCGGTGGTATCGTAAGTATCCTTTCCGATAGAAGTTTCGAATATCATGGGAACTTGTGCGTCCGTCCGAATCACAAGCGCTCCGTCAGACATCTCAAGCATGCCTTTGTCTTCCAGAATTTTTTTAACTTCGGGCACAAAGGCCGAATTGTATTTTTCGCCGCGCACAAGGTCTATAGGAAGTATGTTCATATCTTCCATAGTCTTGTCCATTTCGCGCATGGATACACCCATAAACCAGTCATATATTTCGTTGTAAAGCTGGTTCGCGCCTTTCTGAAATTCAGCGGTCACATTGCGCGCATGATCCAGCCAACCGGGGTCTTCCTTGGCGCGTATGCTTGAATCCACATATATGCGGTTCAGCTCGGCCATGGAAATACCTTGTGGGATTTTGCCGTATTTTTCGACGATCCAAGCTATGACAAGCCCCATAGGCCTGCCCCAATCGCCGATAAAGTTATATGATATGGTTTTGTGCCCCACCGCCTTGAACACGCGGTTCAAAACATCCCCGACGTTGGAACAGCGAAGATGCCCTATATGCAAAGCCTTGCCCATATTGTAGCCGGTGTAATCCATATCTATCACAAGCGGATTTTCCACCCGCGTGATTTCATCCGAATTCCTTGCGGAATCCAATAAAAATTTATCGGTCAGAACCAGATTTACAAATCCCGGCTTGGCGATCGAAGCCGAGGCGACTTCAGGCATTAACGTCAGTTCAATAGCTAAATCAGCGGCAAAATCCATTGGAGGCTTTCCCAAATCCTTTGCGTAAATCATGGCCAAGTTGGTGGCGTAATCGCCAAATTCGGGTATCTTCGCGGCTTCGAAAGCAAGGCGGTCTAAAATTTCTTCTGGATATTTTCCTGCCAAAACTTTCCTAGCCGATCCCGCCAATATATTTCTAATATCCATTTTTATCAATCCCCTAACTTATCTCGAACGAAACTTTTACGCCGCCGTTTTTGGCAGAGATTTTTTTGATTTTGACCCGTCCGATTTCGCTTGTATTTTTAAGATGCGTTCCGCCGCAAGGCACCGGAGGGTAATCTCCTATCCTCAGCACGCGAAACTCTTTACCTCCGGGTATTTCGTAAGGCAGCTTGTAGAACTCCCTCTCAAACTTTTCGGGCGTGCTGTCAAAAATAACCGCGGGCAAAGCCGCATCAACCGCGGCGTTCATGGCCTGCTCCAACAGCTCTAGGTTTACCTCGCACTCGCCTTGAAATTCGACATAAGCCTCGCCGGGAAAGGCGTGCCCTTTGACCGCAACCAGCGACGCATAAAGCCCGTTCACTATGCCGGCCATAAGATGACTTGCGGTGTGATGCCTTGCGTTCGCCAAACGCCTGGCGCCGTTTATAACAAGACGCACTTGTGCGCCGGGCGCGGCGCCATTGCAGTAATGCCTAACCTCTTCCCCGACCTGCTTTACCATCATTACATCAGATGCGCCCAAAGTACCCAGATCGCAGGGCTGCCCCCCTCCTTGAGGATAAAAAACAGTGCGATCAAGCAGGACGTACGGGCCCTTTTCATCGGTACCAGTCGCTGTGATTTTCGCATCACATTCGAAAAGATAAGTATCGGATAGATAGAGTTTTGACATTTTATATTTAACCTGATCCGTAAGCCTAGCAACCCAAATAAGGCTTTTCAAGGAAAACTTCAATACCCAATAACGCGGCCGCCAACAAGAACCTGCGCGTCCATATTACGCGCGTAAACATCGCCCCCATTAACGGATAATTGCGCGGAATGAAGAATTTCATCAGGACCCTTGCCAAGGATACCCGCCCAATAAGGCGCCAAAGTCGCCTGCGAAGAACCATTTGCGGGATCTTCCGGTGAAGAAATGGGCAACCTTGGGCTGAAATAACGATAAACAAAGTCAATATTATCGCCGCCTTTGGCGGTAGGCACATATCCTCCATAACCGATTTTCATAAGTTTTTCGAAGTCTGGACGCAGGTTTTTAATATCCGACGCTGAATCATAAACCAAAAGAATATCCCTTTCGCTTCTTAGTATTTTGGAAGGCGGCGTCCCAATAGCCCCCACCAGATCCTTATTGAAAATCTCTTCAAGAACAGGCCTGGGTTTAAGTTCTATAAAAAATAAATCATTTTCATAAGATATTTTCAATTCGCCGGATTGACGCGTTTTAAGCGCAACAGCGGCTCTTACTTCCCCCAGCTTAGAAAATATGACCCAAGCCGCGGCGATCGCGCCGTGTCCGCAAATTGGAACTTCCTCTTTTGGCGAAAACCAACGAATATGATAATCGCTTCCACTCTTCAACAAAAACGCGGTTTCAGAAACATTGTTTTCTGCTGCGATCGAAAGCATTTCATTATCTTCTGGATATTTATCGACGGCGCAGACAACACACGGATTTCCAACGCCATTAGGGCCTGTAAAAACATTGACTTTGTATTCTTGCATATTTTAGTCTTAAATCGCATATTAGAGGGCCCGAAAGCCAGCGCCGGTACGCAAAACCGCCCATGACAGGCGGTTTCGTTTATCTTGGTTGCGGGAATAGGATTTCGGTTCGTCAGACTTAACGTCTTCCTTGCCGACCTTGGCTCATTCGCGCCCCGCGCTCACCGGCGTGCTTTCGCCCGCCTTTCACCTGCGGCCGAACCTATTTCATTCATAGGTTCAAATCCGATTTGTGCCGGACTATTTATCTTGGTTGCGGGAATAGGATTTGAACCTATGACCTTCAGGTTATGAGCCTGACGAGCTACCGGGCTGCTCTATCCCGCGTTACGTTTTTGATTATTGGTGCGAAACCCTGAAAAGTCAAGAAAAACTTAACTTTCGTTATGGATTCCCTTAAATTCCCTAAACGCGGTCAGCGTCATCGCGCTGAAAAGTTTTTGGCTTTTAGCCAAAGCTATATCATCATCTGAAAGTCCTTCCAAATCGCGAAGGGCGTCTATGATCCATCCGGAACGATTAAACATTCCCTCCATTCCAAGCATAACGCCGTTAACTTCCATAAAGCAAGCATTCGGATCCATCATCAGAATATCATATTCTGTCGACAACTGCCTGATTCTCGGATAATTGTTATTTTTCAAGGCTTCAAATTTATTTTTAATATCAAGTTTAATTCCGTTGACCGCTGGCAGATTTTTGATTATGTCGCCGGATATTTCAAAAAATTTTTTCTGCGTTTCATCGCTGCAAAGCACGGTAAGAGCGATAATAATCCTCGCTTTTGTCTCTTCGGTAAAAACGCGCCTGGGGCCGGTTGGGTTTTTAACCATGCTTCGCACCATATCAAGGGCCACCGCAGTCGTCATAGCAGATTTCATAATTTTCTCCCAAATTTTAAATCTTTACGACGTTATTATACCCCCCCCCAGCAGCGTTTTGTCAACCTATTTAATCTCGTAATTTTTGGGGTCTGCAAACAGCAACCGTAAAACCTCGTTATTAAGGCCGTGCGAGCCTTTGACGCTTTCAATTTTACCAACGATCATGCCGCCAGACAGGTAAAAATCTCCAATTAAGTCCACTATTTTGTGCCGCACGAATTCGTCCGGAAAATAAAGCCTATTCAGCGTCCCCTCCCCGGTTTTATCGATTACTATGACATTTTTTTCGTTCGCTCCTCGGCCCATGCCTCGTTTTTTAAGGTATTCCCATTCCGAAATCCGTCCGAAAGTACGGGATCGCGAAATATTTTTAACAAAGAATTCCGTAGATTTTTTGCCGCCGTCGAAAAGATAATCGAATTCCTGCCGGCCGATAATTTTGTCCGGATAATCCATAACCATGCGTATGTCCATGCCCTTTTTGCCGGGAGACAGGCGCACAAAGCCATCCTCGGTGCGGCCCAGCCGCCAGTTATGCAGCCGCAGCGTCAAGCGCCTCCAAAACGGCATCCTTTTCACAAGGTCGCATCGATAAGCCACAACCGGGCGTTTGACTATTATGCGCCTCATTCTACCGCCGGGCACGATTAGCTTTTTAACAAGCTTTATAAATTCCGCCGCAGACCCGTCCATAATCGGAGTTTCAGGCCCGTTGATTTCTATAACCGCGGAAGTTACCCCAGTTATAAACAAAGCCGCCATCAGATGCTCGATAGTCTCGATATAGTTCTCTTCGCAGAAACCGCAAGCAGCGGCCCCTCTGATAGTCGTATTCATCTTATAAGCGCCGGATACACGATCCCAAACGGCCGGTATCATGGGCGCGCCTTTTTGGTCCACGCGTTTGAAGAATATTCCGGGCTTTTTGCTTGGCAATATCCTGACTGCGACGGGCGCGCCGGAATGGATCCCGACGCCGGAAAATTTTACAGTTTTTTTAAGCGAAGCCATTTATAAAACTCCTTCTCGATCTCGACCGACATCTTTAGAACTTTAACATTTTTCGCAAAGTTCGCCGGCAGGCGCGCAAAGTCCTTTTCAGTAGTCCATAATTCTCCCTTGGCGGCGGATAATTTTTTCAAATCGATCGCGGTAAATTCGTGATGATCCGGGAATGGGAATTTTGCGGCAAGTTTTTTACCGGATAATTCCTCTAGGGATTTAAAGAATTTTTTAGGATACCCGATTCCTGCGAAAGCCGAAATTTTTTTGCCGAACTTATGTTTTCCGAATTTTCTTTCGGCGAAAAATACGGGTATGTTTTTTATATGAAGAATTTTGCTTTCCAAACCCTTTCTATCCTCGCCTATTATTATGACGGCATCAGCCCGTTTCACCCCCGACCTTAAAGACTCGCGCAAAGGTCCGGCGGGAAGCACAAACCCGTTTCCTATCCCCATGCGCCCGTCGAACACCAGGATCGACAAGTTTTTTTCAACGGTCGGATTTTGAAAACCGTCGTCCATTATTATATGGCCGTATTTTTGCATCTTGGGCAAATTTAATCGGCGGTCTTTGCCTACAAACACATCAAAGTAATGCGACAACATTTTTGCCTCGTCGCCGACTTCAGCCGCGGTATCCGTTGCCGACACTTTTCCCGTCTTTATGCCTTTGTAACCTCTCATAAGCACCGCCGGATTTTTAAGATGCCTTGCAATTTCCTGAACAACGGGGGTTTTTCCGACTCCTCCGGTTATAATATTTCCGATACAAATTACCGGCTTTTTCGACGATTTTTTACCAAAAAGCCGCATTTTAAAAATAATTTTCGATGCCAGACCATAAACCAGCGCGACGGGCCAAAGGATTCGGGCGGTAAGATTTCTTTTTAAAAACCAAGAAGGGGTTTTCATTTTTTTCTATCCCCCTTTTCAATTTTCGGCAGGCCGAATTCGGCATCAAGCCGGTTAATCTGCCTTATCATAACGTTCTCTAATTTTAACCTGGCCTCCTCGAATCCGTCTTTGGATATATCTATCGGATCGCCCAGTTCCACGACTGCCCGACCGAACGGAAGACAGACCATGAATCGATCCCAGTTGCCAAGGATTTTATTTTTAGAACTGGAAAAGCATACCGGGACGATCGGCGTTCCGGTCATTTTCGCAAAGTAAAGTATTCCGTCCTTGATATGGAAACGGGGGCCGCGCGGCCCGTCCGGAGTAATGGCAAGCATATAGTTTTTTCTTAAAATTCTGACGCCACGGCGCAATGCCTCGGTGCCGCCTTTTCTGGGGGATCCCTCGATGATTTTAAAACCGAACAGCCTTTGGATTTTTCCCATAAGCCTTCCGTCCACGCTAAGACTCGAAAGAGCGTATCCATTTCCCCTGTATCCGCTTATGCTCATAAGGGGCGGAAGCAGCATGGACCGGCCGTGCCAAAAGGCCACTATGATCGGCTTGTTTTTAAATTTTTTCAAAAGTTTTTGGTTTCGTATCTCGACCCGGTTGGATAGAAAAATAGTCCATATGAAAATAAAAACCAGCCCCGCGATCGGCCATTGAACCAATCCCAACCCCAGTATGGATTTTATGAATTTTTTAGCGCGTTTTTTCATAGATTGATACTACCATCCGCCGACGGACAGTTCAATAAATATTTATTTCGCGCACATCTTTGGCCAAATTTCGGATTTCTACGCGAATTGGATTTTTAACCAACGGTTTGGCCAAATCCGGCCATTCTATAAAGACTATGTGGTTTTGCAAATATTCGTCCAGGCCCAATTCCTCCAATTCTTCGGGTGAATTCATCCGGTAAAGGTCAAAATGGGCTATATCATTACCATAAGTTTGAACTATATTAAAAGTAGGACTAGGCACCAAGGTATCCGCGCCGTGCAAACGGCGTATGACGCTTCGGCAGAATTCGGTCTTTCCCGCACCCAGATCCCCGCTGACCAGAACCGCGGCCGGAGCCTTAAGAACGGCCGCGAATTCCCCAGCCAAAATATCCAATTCCTTTAAAGATTTTACTATATGCCTCATTACCTGCAATTTTCCATGTAATCGGGGCCGCTGTCAATATGGTTGTTTTTTATATCGGATTCCAATTCTATTTCCCTTAGAAGCAGTTTCCATTCCGGGTTGTTTTTTATTTCGGAAAGAATGCGGTCCATATATTTATCCGTATTTTCCCCGGCAGGTCTTACCGGGGCCACGGTCAAAGCGGCCTGTTGCAAAGTTTTTTCGATCCTGTCCCTAAAATCGGCCAATATGGATTCGTAAGCGTTCTTATGGTCCAATTCATGAGCCATAACGGCGTCATACTCGCAAGAACCCGGCTTAAAATTTTTATCTATTCGTATATCGTAATCATAGCCTACGCGAACTTTCAGACCTTCCAAAGTTAGACATCTTTCGGGTTTTTTGCCATATGTTTTGGTTATTAAACTCGTATCAAGAAGGTATTTTATTTTAAAATTTGCGCTTATGTCCCCGAAACGGTCCGGCAGGTCGGCCTTGGAATTATCTATCGATACTACGGGTTCTGAAAATTCCACCGTAACCTCCACGTCGGCGCGCAAACATTCCATCCGGCCCGCGGCCGGAGTGATTACAATCGCCGCCAATACGATGCTAGCCAGATTTTTTAAGATATTCCCAAACAAATCCGCTCCCCATGGTCTTGTAGATTTCTTCGGCCAAAAGAACGGATTTTCTGCCGGATTCAAACAGTCTAAGATAAGGTCCAAGTCCTCCCAGCTCGGTGTTAAGAACGACGGACTCCCCGGTTATGGGGCGGCGAAGCAGCACGCTGCGTTTAAGGTTTGGATAAAGCTTTCCCTGAATATAGGCCATCTCCATGGGATTCATGCGCCATGCGTCGTAATCGGACAAGTCCGCCGCAGGGTTGCGGAAGAACAGAACCGTCTGAGCTTGCCCGCGCACCACGTCTCCAATGCCAAGCTTATCCAGAATATTAGCGCGTTGGAAAGCAGCCATATAAGCCTGGCGGTTTTTACGCCCCTCTTGCAGGCCTATGACGAAGTTTTTCCGAAATTGCTCGTTTTCAAGCATGGGCGCGGTTTCGTCTATCATGACAAGGCTGGGGTTTCCTCCGGACAGAGTGATGTTATTTATGCGCTGAAGAAGATAGCTTAGCACGCCGGGGGACAAGGCCGGATCGTCTATTATGCTTGTAAAGTCAAACGTGGTCAGGCGCGAATGAAGATCTATGCTGTCCTTGGCCTCATTAAATATAGTGCCATACTGATTGTCGTCGATCCATTTTTTCATATTATTACGGACCGCGCCAGATATCGAAAAACAAGAAGGCACAAGGTTTTTCAATTTTCTATCCTTATTGTCCAAAAAGTCAAAATTTACGGCGACGCAGTTTGATATTTCCTCGGTCGCGGCGGCGCCGGATTCTCCGGACAATATTGACAGCCATCGTTTTAAAAAGTCGCGGTTGGCCGAAGTATCATCCATCATCATAGGATTCATCCTGCTTTCGATTCCAACTTCGATTTTATCGGAATTTTGCGATTTGTTTTCAAAAGTAAGATATTTTCCGCCAACGGATAATGTGAATATTTCAGCACCGCGGTTTCTGTCAAAAAAGAATGATTTTAATTTCGGATGCCGCATGGACTGCGCAATAAGGAAGGAAAACAGGGTGGTTTTTCCCTGGCCGGTAGGACCTATCACAAGACTGTGCGCGACGGCGGCTTCGGAATCGGACACGTGGAATTGGAATTTGTACGGAGTACCCTCGGCGGTGGGGAATATGGCGATAGGCCCAGGTCCCCAGTCGGAATTTTCAATTCCGGACGGCACCACGTTGCATGAAATTGCCGCCGCCGCCGCAGTGGAAAGCAATTTATAGCTTCGCGGAAAATCATCGAATCCCGGGATAAGGGAAAAGAACGCCGGCTTTAGGGCAAAATTTTCTATAACACTTGAAATTCCGAAAGTAGCGCAGATTTTTTGGAATTCGGCTATTGATGCGACCAGACCATCATGCGAATCGTTTCGCAGCATGAACAGCGGATAATAATCCATAAGACTTTGGGAATCCGCGATATTTTCATCCATCATGCTCCTAGTTTCTTCTATCTGTTCTGAAACGGTGTTGTACGTGCGCTCGTCATCGCTTGAAATTTGCTTTTTCTTAAAATGGCTTTCCGCCGCACGTTTGGATAAGGGTATCATTCCATTCATAACCACTATTTCTGACTGCAGTGAAGATAGCGATGTAAAAAATTCCTCGTCCATATAGTCGGGCGAAGTGCGGAAGGATAATATTGACGCGTATTTTTTTTTGCTTCCTGAACTGTAGACCAGATGCCCCTTATCGAAACTGACCGAATCGGTAGAAACAAGATCAGAAATATCACCGCTGCTCATAGTTACATCAACGCCCGACAAAGGAGACAGGATTTTTGCATAGAACGACGCAGCGTTGTTCTTCGAGGTATGATTAAGCGGGCTCACTCCGTAGGGCGCGAACACCGACTCGAAAATTGTGGAAGCGTCATTCAGTTCCTGAAGGGTGCCGGCAGACATGACAAGGTAATAACTGTTTTTAAAAAGTTTCAAGCCCTGATTGTTCCATTTATCGTAAATATCCTGCAGGATTTTCTCATCGAATTCGAAATCGGTTTTGGTTCCATCCTTGCTTCTAACCATAAAAAATCTAAGTGTTATACCGCCGGACATCTGCTGAAGGAAACGCATGCGCATATCAAGAAACTGCCTTTGCTTTTCAGGGGTTTCAAAATTTATCTGAACACCCTTTATTTCAAACACTCGGAATAGTCGACCGTTCTTAAGCAGCACGGTAGAATTATCATCAATCGGAAATTTAAACGGCAGGTAAGACGCATAAGAAGCATACCCAAATTTAGGAAGAAGAACACCGCTAAGTATTTTTATATAAATCAAAGCCACAACAAACAGAACAAGCCCAGCCGCAAGCATAATTAGAAACGCGGGCAGCACACCGCTTGGCAGCATGGCATCCAAAGAGTTGTATCTGGTAAAAATCATATCTAACACTTCCACCGCATCATCCTATTAAATTTTTCGGAACCCTCATCAAAAATATTTTTAATTTCGATGATAAAATTTGCCCCATTTGCGGTTCGTTTTTTGAAATATAAGCCAACACATAATGGGATATAACGAAAGGAATTATGAAAAAAAGCGGATTCATCTCTCCCATGGATATAATCAAAGACACGGCGAACAGTATAAAAAACACTATAAAATTCACCATGGCAAGCCCGTAAGGCACGCCAAGTATCCTAAGCGGATTTGTAACAGCTTTTTGTATAGGAACCCTCATATTTCTCTCCGTTCCAAATTTTAACATTTTTATCACTTATTAACAAGTTATAAAAGCTTTTAAAAAAATCAGTTAAATTCCGTGAACGACCGTTAAAACCATAGTTTTCAACATATATGTTGAAAGTATTAAAATTCCTTGCTTTTGTGTGTAGATAACTTATTAAAAACCTATTATAAATTTAATTAATAAAATTAACACTCGCAATAACCAGAACAATAATATTAAAAAATAAACCTGCCCAAGCAGGTCTATCCTATTATATTTAAAAACTTATTTTTTCTTATAGCCCTGTTTAGCCTTAAACTTGGGGTTTTTTGGATCTATAAGCAAAACTTGCTTTCCGCGGCGCACCTGTTTTAGGTTTCCGCGTTTTTTCCAACCTTTAAGAGAACTTAGTATCTTCATAGTAAAAATCCTTTATAAAATCCTACCAATTATAATCTTATTACTTGAAAAATCAATAAAAAAAAGTATAACTACTTAAACCAAGGGCTCATGATATGAAAACGCTAGATTTATTCAATAGATTTGGAATAATTTTGAATATTTTGAAAAAATCTGCAATTTATATAACCATACCTGTATTTTTCCTTTATATCTTATTAGATAAACCGGATTATAAGGTAATTTCAGCTATCCAAAAGCCTGTAGTTACAATAGCGGTTCCGCTGGGCCAGGCCGTCACATGGCCAATCAGAGCCATGGGGAATTTTATAGCCAAAATAGCTGAATACAACGGAATAGCCGAAGATAATGAAAAACTACGCCGCATATTGGATTCAAAAATACAGATCGAAAACGAGCATAAATTTTTAATCGCCGAAGTTGATCGTTTGAAAAAATTACTTGGTATACAAAAAGACTCGAAATATCCGGTAATATGGGGTGAAATAATCGTTAATTTAAGATCACTTGGTAATAATTTTATTATAAATATCGGCGCTTCGTCCGGAGTTTATATGGGTGACATAGTCCTGTCCGAGAGGGGAAATGTTCTTGGTTTTATAACGTCCGTAACCAACGAGTATTCTAAAGTAAGAAAACTTAACGATATAAATTCCAATATAATAGTGAAAGTAAGCGGCACCGAAATATTCGGATTTTTGCAAGGCAGCGGCACAGCCAACCCTTATTTCGAATATTATTCAGATCCCGATTTCAAACCCAAGATCGGAACTCAAATAGTATCAAGCAGCCTGAACAGCCTTATGCCTGATAATATTCCGATAGGCGAAATTTCCCGCATAATATCAAAATCCCGCGCGACAGTGAAACTTTACGACGAAGCCCATAGGGTTAAAACCGTACGAGTGATAAGCACCGCACCGCGCGCAAAAATGGCCGAGGTTTTGGATTGAAAACCGGTTTTATAAAATTTTTAAAAGATATGAAGGCCGCGCTTCCCGCCGCTTTGGCACTTATATTGCTTTTTTTACCGAACAGGTGGTTTAATCCTTCGGGGCTTTTGGTTTTGATGCCGGTGTTTTATTTTTTCATATTCAATAGGAAGTACATGAATTTTTTTGTTTGCCTTTTGTTTTTAACCGTGTTGGATTACAACCAGGGATCCATATTTTTATGGATGTTTCTGTTCATACTGTGCGGAGTGATACTTTCATTTCAAAAAATAATAATATTGAAAGAGCAGAAATTATCCGCCGCATTATTCTTCTTTATATTCATAACGGCGGGACAAACGATCCATTGGGCGGTTTTGTCGTATAATTCCAATCTTGGACTGGCTGCGGCCGCACTGTTGTTTTTAAAAGCAATGTGGGGCGCGGTTTTTACAAGCTTTCTGTATGTACCGTCCAGTTTCTTATTCGCGAAGGTGATGGATGATAGATAGGGAACTAAGCGTTATATTCAGCCGCCGAACATTCATAGCGACCGTCCTAGGCGGAGCGATGATAGGAATTGCCGCGCTCAGGCTCGCGCAGCTTCAGCTATTAAATTCCCGCCGTTACAGGCGTTTGGCCGAAAGCAACTCGACTAAAATACAGTTCATAATACCGCCGCGCGGGATAATATACGACAACGCAAGGACTGCTCTGGCCACAAATTTAGCCACATACCGGGCATATATAATACCGCGCGAAGTGAAAGACATTCGCGAAATTATCAATTTGATGCGGGAAAAATTCAATTTTCGCCAACACAGGGTCAACCAGATCGAACGCCAGTTCGTACGAAACCGCAGATCCTTTACCCCGATATTTATCAGGGAAAACATAACCTGGAAGGAAATGTCACAACTTAGGCTTAACCACGATATACCCGGCCTTTATGTCGAGCAGGGAAATAGGCGCATATATCCTTTCGGAACGCTTGGGGCCCATGTGATAGGGTACGTGGGCAACGTGTCCGAAGCGGATCTAAGGAACCGGTTCGACCCCATAATGGAAGTATACTATTTCAAGACAGGAAAAACAGGGATAGAAAAACAGTTCGACGCACAGCTTCGCGGAGTCGCAGGCCGAAATATTCAAATGGTGAACGCGATAGGAAAAGTAATAAGAGACGGCGAGCGCATAATAGACCCGATCCCCGGAGAGAATATACATCTAAACCTCGGGGTAAGCGTTCAGAAAGCGCTCGAGGACGCGATGAGCAGTTATCCGGTATGCTCGGGCGTAGTGATGGAGGTGGAATCCGGCCGAGTGCTGGCCATGGCATCACACCCTAATTTTGATCCGGGAAGATTCCAGGAAGACGACATAGGGGATTATTTCGAAAAGCTTAGGTCAAATCCGCACAAGCCGTTTATGAATAAAACTATTGAAGGCACCTACCCTCCGGGATCCACATTCAAAATAGTGGTGGCCATGGCCGCTTTGGAAGGCGGCGCGATACAACCCGGGGAACGGATTTTCTGCGACGGCCATTGGACTTACGGAAACCACCGCTACCATTGTTGGAAGCGCGGCGGTCACGGCTGGCAGAACCTGCAGGAAGCTTTGGCCCATTCATGCGACGTGTATTTTTACCAAGTGGCTTTGAAAATCGGCATGGACGCGATAAAAAGCATGGCGCTGAAAATGGGCCTTGGCGCCGTGCTGCAGAACGATCTTTTGGGCGAAGCGCCCGGAATCATACCGGACCGCAGATGGAAGGAGCGCACAATAGGGGCAAGATGGGTGCATGGCGACACTATAATTTCCGGAATCGGCCAGGGATTTTTGCTGACCACTCCGCTGCAGCTTTGCACTATGCTTTGCCGCTTTATATCCAATGCTGAAATATCTCCAAGAATAGTCAATTATTCCAGCGGCGCGGGCAGAGAATTCGAAAGCCTGGGGTTTAATAAGAAAAACATAGACATAGTGCTTGGCGGCCTGAATATGGTTACGCGCCGCGGCGGCACGGCCGAAGCCGCAGGAATAAGGGTTAACGGCCGCACTATGGGCGGAAAAACCGGCACCAGCCAGGTGCGCAGAATCTCCGAGCAAGAGCGCGAAACAGGAGTAAGAACTAACGAATCACTTCCCTGGCATTTAAGGAACCACGGTCTTTTTGTGGGCTATGCTCCGACCGACAATCCCAAGTACGCCATATCCGTAGTGACCGAACATAGCGGCGGATCGTCGTTCGCCTCGGCTATATCCGCGAAAGTAATGCGTAAATTGTTGGAGGGTATAAAATGACGGTGCGCGTATCACGGGCCGAAAGCCTTTCATTAATGGAAAAACTTACCCGCATGAATTGGCCGCTGTTCGTCCTTATGTGCGTGGTTCTGACGCTATCGGTGCTGACGCTCTATTCCATAGGGGTAAAACCCTGCGCGGACGGGGCATCCTGTGCGTACGAGTTCGGATCGCTCAGCCCTTGGGCCGGGCCGCAACTGCTGCGAATAGGTTTCGCGCTTATAGCCTTCTGGGCCGCTACCTTGGTAAATATAAAGTTACTGATAAGGTCAAGCTATATCCTGTTCGGAATAGCATTCATACTTATACTGACAGTAAGCTTTTGGGGTCATACCGGCATGGGCGCGCAAAGATGGATAAACCTTGGGATAATGCACCTACAACCGTCCGAGCTTATAAAGATAGCGATAATCCTGGCGCTGGCGCGGTATTTTTCGTGGCTGAATTCGGTCGAGGTTACCCAGTTCAAAAATTACATAATACCGTTTTTAATGTTCGCGTTTTCCTTTTTGATGATAGTGCGGCAGCCGGACCTTGGCACCGCCTTATCCCTTATGATGATAACGGCCGGGATGTTCTTCATCATAGGCATGCCCCGCATTTGGTTCGTGGTCGCGCTCTGCGCATCGTTGGTGGCGGCGCCGCTTGTATGGAATTTCGGCATGCACGACTATCAGCGCAGCAGGGTTTTGACGTTTTTAAACCCAAGCGCCGACGTGCGCGGCAAGGGTTATCAGATAAACCAATCCAAAATCACAATAGGATCTGGCGGACTTGTTGGCAAAGGATTTATGAGCAGCAGCCAGGCCAGCTTGAACTTCCTGCCCGAGAAGCAGACGGACTTCATATTCGCGGTATTCGGAGAGGAGTTTGGGTTTTTAGGCTGTATGATTCTTATAGCGATATATCTGGCGATTACGGCGATGATCATATCGGTTTCCAGAAATTCCAGGAATAGATTCGGTCAACTGCTGTGCTTCGGCTTCGGCCTCAGCTTTTTTGTGTACTATTTCGTTAACATCTCGATGGTGATAGGAATAATGCCCATAGTCGGGGTGCCGCTTCCGCTGATGAGTTTCGGAGGAAGCTCGTTAATCGCTTTACTTTTCGGATTCGGTCTGGTACAAAACGCGCATATACACCGCGATATGCAGTTGTCATCCAAAGGAAATTAAAATGAATCTTTTGATAGTAGAATCTCCGGCAAAATCCAAAACGATCGAAAAATACCTGGGCAAGGATTTCCAGGTGCTTGCTTCTATAGGACATGTGCGGGACCTGAAAGTCGAAGACGGATCGGTCAAACCCGAAGATAATTTCAGCATGGTCTGGGAAGTGATGCCGGACAAGGAAAAACAGATCAAGCTGATCATGGCCGCGCTTAAAAAATCCGACAATCTGTATCTTGCAACCGATCAAGACCGCGAGGGAGAAGCGATAGCCTGGCACCTTCTTGAAATACTTAAAGAGCGCGGCGCGCTTTCTGGAAAGAAGGTGTACCGCATAACTTTCAACGAAATCACTAAAAAAGCGGTGCAGCACGCTTTGGAAAACCCGCGCGAGATAGACCAGAATCTTGTCGACGCATATCTTGGCCGCCGCGCGCTGGATTATCTTATGGGATTCAACCTGTCGCCAGTACTGTGGAGAAAGGTCCCCGGTTCGAAATCCGCCGGGCGCGTACAGTCGGCCGCGCTGGAATTAATAGTAAACCGCGAGCGCGAAATAGAAGAATTCAAACCGATCGAATACTGGTCCCTGGATGCGGATTGCGCGGCGGCCAAGGGTAATTTCAAAGCAAGGCTTACACAATTCGATGGTAAAAAGATCGAAAAGATGAGTTTGGAAAACAAGTCCCATATGGACGAGATTTTGTCTAAATTCAATGCGGGGGACGCCGCCAAAGTAGTATCGGTTGAAAAGAAACAGACTTCCCGCCGGCCGGCCGCCCCGTTCACAACTTCGACTTTGCAGCAGGAAGCGTCGCGAAAACTCGGATTCGGAGCCCAACGCACTATGAGGTCCGCGCAGAAACTGTATGAAAAGGGATTCATCACTTATATGAGAACAGACGCGGTAAGCCTGTCGATGGACGCTATAAACGGAATCCGCGACTATATAAAGGACAAGATCGGCGACCAATATCTTCCCGATAAAGCGGTGTTTTACCAAAACAAGTCGAAAAACGCGCAGGAAGCGCACGAAGCGATCCGTCCGACGGATTTCGCCAAGGGTTCGGTGATTGGACTTGTAGACCATACCGATGAAGAAAAATTGTACGAACTTATATGGAAGCGCGGCATAGCCTGCCAGATGGAGAACGCCCGGTTTGATTCCGTAATAGTGGATGTCCTGCCTATAAAAAATCCCGGCGCATTGTTCCACGCGGTGGGCACTACGCAAACCTTTGACGGGTTTCTGAAGTTATATCAGGAAGGCGTGGACGACAAGGACAGCGATGAAGCGGCCAAACTTCCCCCATTGGCCGAGGGCGACGCGATAACTCTTACCGAATTCTTACCCGAACAGCATTTCACGGTCCCGCCTCCAAGGTTTACCGAAGCATCTTTGGTAAAGCGCATGGAAGAACTCGGGATCGGCCGGCCCTCGACTTACGCCGCGACTCTTTCCGTAATCACGCAGCGGGAATATGCCAAGCTTGAGAAGAACCGCTTCTTCGCGACCGAGCGTGGGTGGGTAGTGGCCGCGTTTTTAGCGCAGTATTTCACACAGTTCGTGGCCGCGGATTTCACCGCCGGCATGGAGGACAAGCTGGACGACATATCCAACGGAGACACTACATCGCTTGCCGTATTGCGGGATTTTTGGAAGTTGTTCAGCGAACTTGTAAACCAGGCGAAAGAAATTCCAAATATCGATGTTATGCGCAAAATCAACGAAGTTTTGCACAGACATCTGTTCAAGGACGGCGATGACAAATGCCCGACCTGCGGTGGTAAACTGGGACTAAAACTAAGCCGGTTTGGCGGGTTTCTAGGATGTGAAAAATACCCTGATTGCAGTTATACAAGAGATTTAATTGCCGGCGAATTTCCTCAAAAAGCCGGGGATTTGGATTTGGGCGATGGAATATTATTCAAAATAGGCCGATATGGTCCGTATGTCCAGCAGGGAGATAAAAAAGCCTCGGCGAAAGACCAGACTGCGGACACCATAACGATAGAAAAAGCAAAAGAGCTGCTGTCGGGCGAGGGTAAGGCTTTGGCCGAGGAATTAGGCAAACATGACGGCGCAAAAGTTCTCTATTATTCATCCGGCCGGTTCGGTCCTTATATATCAAACGGGAAAACGAACGTATCGGCGAAAGAAAAACCGACGCTTAGCGAAGCGATCGATATGATAGAAAAAAAGAAAGCCAACCCGCCGAAAAGGTTCTTCAAAAAGAAAGGGTAAAATGCCGCAAGACTTCAAAGCTTTTCGTGAAGAATTGTTAAGCCGGATTTCAATCGTAGATTTGGTATCGCGTAGCGTTCCCCTGAAACCCAAGGGCAAGGACTGGTGGGGCTGCTGCCCATTCCATAATGAAAAGACGGCGTCATTTTCGGTGAACGACGACAAGGGTTTTTATCATTGCTTCGGCTGCGGGGCGCACGGCGGGGCGCTGGACTTTGAAATGAGGACCAGGAATATGCCGTTTATGGACGCGATAGAAAGTTTGGCGCAGATGGCTGGAATGCAGGTTCCTCAGTTCAGACCGGTAGATCCCAAAGCCGCCGAACGCGCTTTGGGATATTTAGATATAATGAGTACTGCCGCCGAAGTCTATTCGAAATTTCTTTTTGCCGAAAACGGCGCCGCCGCTTTGGAATATCTGAGGCGCCGCGGAATTTCGGATGATATGATAAGACAGTATCAGATAGGCTATGCGCCGCGCAGCAATCCTTTGACCCAAAAATTATCAGGAAAATCCAGGGACGCGCTTGCCGCGACGCAATTGGTGCGAACGGGCCAAAACGGCAGTTTCGACTTTTTTAGGGACCGAATAATGTTTCCGATAACGGATTCCAAGGGCCGCGTTATAGCCTTTTCCGGGCGCGCTATGGGTGACGAAGAACCGAAATATATAAATATAAGCGAAACCGAATTCTTTCATAAAAAGCGCACCTTATACGGGCTATACTTCGCCAAGGCCGGAATTTTAAAGAATAAACGCGCGATAGTGGTCGAAGGCCAGGTTGACACGTTGATGATGCAGCAAAACGGCTTCCCCGAGACCGTCGCTCCATTGGGTTCGGCGCTTTCAAGCGAACATGTGCAGATATTGCTTAAACTTACGAAAAGCGTAATATTTTGCTTTGACGGAGACGATGCCGGAAAGAAGGCGTCGGCCCGGGCGGTTGATGTAATCCTTCCATTTATGACCTCGAATACGGATGTGCGGATTTTAACTTTGCCGGCCGGATCGGACCCGGACGATATACTAAGAAAATCCGGAACGGACAGAATGGAAGATTTAATGCAAACCGCCACGCCAATAGCGGATTATCTGTGGAATTTGGCGAATACCGGGTTCATCGTATCCACCCCCGCGGGCCGAGCGAACGCCGAAAAATTTCTTTTTGCGCGGGTCAATATGGTAGGCGACGAAGTGCTGAAACGCCATCTCCAGGTCGCCTTTAAAAATATGATGTGGGATAATTGGAAGGGCAAGGGTGTTGCGAAAAAATCGGCCGCCGCGCTTCCAAAAATAAAGTCCGAGGCCGAAGTACTTTCCGAAATCGCGGAAACCTATCCCGCGTTGGCCGAAAAATATTTTGAATTTTTATCCGGTAAAATCATCCGAAAAGCCGGTAATAAAACCGATCTGTCCGAAGCGGACGCGGGAAAATTCATCCGCCGTCTCCGCGCGGCCGAATATATCAAAAGTTTGAAAACCGAATTGACTTTATCGGACGATCCGTCCCAGACAGACTTTCTCCAAAACGAAATACATAAATACGAAAAGCTTTTGGAAGAGATTTAGTTATTAAAAAGGAAATGACAGACATCGCTTTCCTGCATGACATAGTCCTTACCGACGGTGCGCATTTTTCCGGCGTCTTTTGCCGCGACTTCTCCGCCTAATGCTATAAAGTCTTCGGCTTTGATCACCTCGGCCCGGATAAAGCCTTTTTCAAAATCCGTATGGATTTTTCCGGCGGCCTGCGGCGCGGTGGCTCCGATTTTTACGGTCCATGCCCTAGCCTCTTTGGGTCCCGCGGTATAGAAAGTCTGCAGGCCAAGCAGCTTATAGCCTGCCTTGATGATTTTCGCCAATCCAGTTTCGGACAAGCCCAAGGCCTCCATAAACTCTTTCTTTTCGCCGGCATCGCGGATTTCGGAAATCTCCTGCTCGATCTTGCCGGATATGACCAGTCCGGCGAATTTTTCGACTATTATCTCGCCGCCTTTCAAGTCTTCGGCGACATTGCCCACATACAGCATGGGCTTGGCAGTCAGCAGATTAAAAGGATTGTCGCCACAAATATCCCGCGCGGCCCTACCCTGTTCAAGCCCTGTTTTTATCCGCTCGGCCGTTTCCAATAGTTTTGCCGCCTCTTTGTCCTGACCTTTGGCTTTTTTCGCCAGGTTGTTAATCTGTTTTTCGATGGATTCAAGATCGGCCAGGCGAAGCTCAAGCTCGATCACCTCGATATCTTCAAGTGGATTTATGCGGCCGGCCACATGGATTATATTATCGTTTTCAAAACAGCGGACTACATGAATAATCGCATCCACCGCCTGAATATGGCCTAAAAATTTGTTGCCAAGCCCCTCGCCCGCGCTTGCGCCTTTGACAAGTCCCGCTATATCGATAAATTCTATCTGAGTCGGAATAGTCTTTAGGGATTTGGCTACCCTGGCCAGTTTTTCAAGCGTTTCGTCCGGCACTATGGCCGCGCCCGAGTTGGGTTCGATCGTGCAGAAGGGGTAATTGGCGGCCTCGGCGGCCAAGGTTGCGGTCAGCGCATTGAACAGAGTAGATTTACCCACATTAGGCAATCCGACAATTCCGCATCTGAAACTCATTGTAAAACCTCTTTTGTTGTTTATAATAACCGCAAAAGAGGTGAAATCAAATGAATTATATGTGGGACAAGTTTAATATTCCGACCTTTCCATCTGAAACGATAGTCTTTTTGGATGGAGAATTCAGATCAGATCTATCCACTGCCGAAAGCCTGGATATAAAAGCCAGCAAACTCCCGACTCATATAATAATCCAAGGCGGCGCAAAGCTTCCCGAAAAGATCACTCTGCACAAGGGCGCGAAGGTTTATCTGACTGCATTGATCACAGGCGGAAAAAACCGAATCGAAATAGACGCAGTCGGCCAGGGCGCAAAATTTTCCGCCGGAATCCACTTAACAAACAAGGATGCGGCTGAAATCGAGATAATAGCGAATCATTCGGCCGACAATACCGAGATAAAAGCCGATATACGTTTTAATGCAGCTCATTTCTCCCAAACTGTCGCAAATGCTGTCGCCAATATAGGCGCGAATGTCAAAGGCGCGGAAAATTCCCTGAATTTTTGGGTTTTGGCCGACAAGGGCGTAAAGCATATCAGGCTTTCGCCCAATCAGTTTATATCAAGCGCGCCTAAATCGGCCGTCCACGGCGCAAGCGTAGAGCGTGGAAGCCCTGCTCAAATAACCTTTCTAAAAGAACAAGGTCTTAATAGCGACGAGGCGAACGAAGCGCTTCGCGAAGCGTTTTTACATGCGACCTTTGATCACCTGCCGCAATGACAAAAAATCCTGAAATGTTTTTCGTTTGCAGTCTATATCGCCCACTACGCTTCGAAAGACCGACACGCCGTGGCAGCCTATTAGGCCTACGGCGGTCGGTCTTTCTTGGTATTGGACAATCTATCCTTGCAAACGCGACATTTTTAAGATTTTTTGGGATTATTAAATGACTAAGTTTGAAATTATAAAAATGCCTCCGGAAAATACCAATTCGGTGCTGCTGACAAGCGGTTCGGATGCGGCGATATTCGATCCTTGGGGCAGGACCGAAAACTGGGAAAAACTGCTTGCCGCACGCGGGCTTGATCTTCGTGCCATATACGCGACGCACGGACACGGCGATCATATTTCGGCCGCTGCGCTTCTTGCAGACAAGTTAAATGTTCCCTGGCATATGAGCCATAAAGACTTGAATATATCATTCATGGTCAATCCATTGATAGAATATTTCGGCCTGCCACCGGTACCAAAAGACACCAAACTTCCGCTTGATCTGCCTGCTGGCAAGGTGGAAGTCCTGCCAGGGATTGCCGCAGAAATTTATGATGCTCCCGGACATTCCAAGGGCGGATTAGTGTTCTATCTTGAATCCGCAAAGCTGTTGATAATAGGCGATACCTTATTTCAAGATACCGTGGGGGCGTATCATTTTCCGGGCGGAGACCCTTCGGAATTGAAAAGGTCCATATCGAAAATTTACGAACTGAATCTGCCGGACGATACTTTGGTAATACATGGTCATGGTCCGGAAACCACGATCGGATGGTTGAAAGAAAACAATAAATATTTTAAATGACAAAAAATGCAAGCAGCTTCAATCGCCTTGTCTAATCGCCCACTACGCTTCGAAAGACCGACGCGCCGCGGCAGCCTTATAGGCCTACGGCGGTCGGTCTTTCTTGTTATTGGACGATTATTCAGAGGCTCTGGCTGCTAGGTATTTTTTGAGTTATTATTAGGCCCTAAGCTTGGCGCCCAGTTTTTCTGCTTCGGCCACCAGTTCGGAATGAACTTCGGCTAAATCTTCGTCCGACATATTGGAAGTAGGTTGCAGAACCACTTCAAAAGCTACGGACCTTTTGCCCTGCCCCATATCGAATATGTCAAAGACATTGGTTTCATAGACCAATGGATTTTTTTTCAAAGCGGCCTCCACGGTTTCCGGGTTCAGCCCGTCTTCCAGAACGAATGCAAAGTCGCGGGTGATAAGCGGGAATTCCGGAAAGTTGTTCACTACGTCTCCGCGTTTCGACGCGGTCAGAACCGCTTCGGGTTGCGAAGGGATATCTGCGGCTTTGTCTATCAATCCTATAACAACCCGGGTTTTGATACCGAATTTTTTGGCTATGCTTGGGTGAAGTTCCCCGAATTCCGCAACAGTTTTCCCCGCGGCAATTAATTTCCCGACCCTATAGGGATTAGCCCATAATGGAGGAATGTCGTGATTTTCCACAACTGCGCTTGGAAATAAGGCAAGCAAGTCTTCACGGACGTCATAAATATCGACCTCGCGGCCGTGTTTAACGCCGATTTTATTACCAAAAACGCCGGTGCGCGCGATAATAAGCGAATCGTGCTGTTGGCCGGGTTTATCGCCGTCGAACACTACCCCCAGCTCGAACAGATTAAGGTTTGAACGCTTGAAACGGTCATTTTCGGCAATAGTGTCCAAAGTCGTTTGAACAAGCGTGTTTCTCATAACGTCAAAGCTGTCGATTATGGGATTTTTTATGACTATACGCGGTCTGTCAGACACCAAAGGCTCTGTCTTGGAATCCCCGAATTTGTAAGGACGGATTTCGCTAAGCCCGCGTTTCACCAGCGCGACTTTGACATTCAAAGTTTCGGAGTTTTGCGGTTTGATTTCGATGTTATGAGGTTTGGTGATTATGTTTTCATAGCCGTAAATACGTATCAGTTCCGAGATGATATTTTCGGGAAGTTCTACGTCCACGCGCGCACTCGTTGGGGTTACGATCCAAATATCGCCGCAGCCTTCAACCTGAAAGTTAAGTTTTTTTAGGATTTCGCGCATTCTGTCCTCGGGCAGATCTATGCCTACCTTTTTACGGAATATCGATGGTTTGAACTCTATGCGGCGCATTTCTTTTGGCTCAGTTCCGGCGGTGAATATCTCGCAGATTTCCCCACCGCATGCATCCGTTATGATAGCGGCCGCCTTTTCTATGGATTCGGCCGTCAGGGTCGGGTCTATTCCGCGTTCGAACCTATAGCTGGAATCGGTCATAAGCCCCAGCCGCTTGGATGTTTTTCTGATTCCGACCGGTTCGAAGTAGGCGGCCTCAAGCAGTATGTTCTTGGTTTTGTCCGTAGTCATTCCTCGCAAGCCGCCGATAACTCCGCCCAAAGCCAGTATCCCATCCGAATCGGTTATAACAAGATCGGTTTCGATAAGATCATGCTCTTTCCCGAACAGGTCGGTGAATTTTTCGCCGTTTTTGGCGTTTCGGATGATTATATCGCCCTTGATTTCGTCCGCGTCGAAGCAGTGCATAGGCTGGCCAAGGTCAAAGCATATATAGTTGGTCGCGTCTATTTCGGCGTTTCTTGGAGTGATGCCGATCGCTGCCAAGCGTCTTTTGATAGTAGCGTTCGAAGGCATGATTTTTACGCCCTTTATCTCGCAAAGACGGTATATCGGGCAGGCGGTTAAATTCTTGATTTCGGCTTTACGATCACCCTTCCCCGTTCCGGTTTTGCCTTTCAAGCCTTCTTTCAACGCGCCAAGTCCCGCGGCAAAAAGGTCCCGCGCGATTCCGCGCACTGCAAGATAATCCGGTCGGTTTGGGGTAATCCCCGCCTCGAACACCGCATCGGATTCGGCCAAGGGCGCGCCCGGCGCTATATTATCCAATTCCACTATTCCGGTATGGTCGTCGCTTGTGCCCATTTCGCGCTCGGAACACATCATGCCGTCGCTTAGCACACCTCGGATTTTGCCCGATTTAACGTCTATTCCGTCCGCCGTGCGGCAGCCAGGACGAGCCAGAGCCCCGGTCACGCCGGCGCGAGCGTTGGGCGCACCGCACACTACTTGCCGCATAGCTCCCGATCCATCATCGACCATAAGGCGTTTCAGGTGAGTTTCCGGTATGTTTTCCGCCTCGACTATTTTAGCCGCGACGGGCACTTCGGGGTAAGCGATGCTTTCCATTTCAAGCCCGATCTTGGTCAGGGTGGCTCCTATTTCTTGGGGTAGGGCTTGGGTATCCAAGTAGTCTTTCAACCATTCGTAAGTCCAGTTCATTATTCTGCTCCTTCTATAGAGAATCCGTTAGTTTTAAGCCATCTTATATCGCCCTTAAAAAACTCGCGCAGGTCGTTGAATCCGTACTTTAACATGATCATACGATCAAAGCCCGGTCCGCCGGCGTGGCCTTGCCACAAGGCGGGATCCACACCCACGTTTTTCAATACATTCGGGTGAACCACGCCGCAGCCGCCGACTTCCAGCCAGTCTTTGCCGGTTCCGATGACGCCGGTTTTCTTGTCCCACTGCATATCGAATTCCAAGGACGGTTCGGTAAACGGGAAATAGCTTGGCCGCAGGCGAAGAGGCATATCGGTAGTTCCAAAATACAGGGAAAGGAAGGTTTTTATGGTGTCGACCAGGTCCACGGCGGTCACGTTTTTATCTATATGCAGCCATTCCAGCTGGTGAAACATGGGCGTATGGGTTGCGTCCATCTCGGTTCTATAAGTGGTTCCGGGGGCGAAAACTTTAATCGGAACACCCTCTTTGTCCATGGCGCGAATCTGCACGGTCGAAGTATGAGTGCGCAGTATATCGCCGCTTTGTAAGAAAAAAGTGTCGTGCATATCGCGGGCCGGGTGGTGATCCGGGAAGTTCAGCGCGCCGAAATTGTGCCAGTCGTCCTCGATCTCGGGCCCCGAGCGCATACCATACCCCATAGACTCGAAGATATTAGTGAATTCGTAAAGAGCGTAGGTCAGAGGATGAAGTTGCCCCTGCCCTTTTTGTTCGCGGTCTTCGACGGGTGCGGCCGCGTCCAGTTTTTGTTTGGCCAAGACCGCAAGCATTTCAGAGTTTTCCAGCTCTTCCTGACGTATGCGAAAAGCCTCGCGCAGAGTTGTATTTTCAGTATTTAAAGCCGCCCTGGCATCATTATTCAAGTCCTTCATGCCCTTTAAACGAAGCGTCATGGTGCCGTTTTTACCAAAGGTATCGGTATGAAGTTTCTGCAGTTCTTCCAAAGTTTTTACTTGTTTTATGTCCATAGTTTTTCCTTTCTTGCAACTTAAAAGCCGCCATTCGGCGGCTTTATGTATTAATAGTAGACCCAGCGCCGCGGGGGTTTATTTCTTTTCCTTGATAAATCGTTTGGCATTGTCCGCCAGGGTTTTGAAAGCCGCGTCGTTGTCATAGGCCATTTCAGCCAAAACTTTGCGGTCCAAAGTGACGTTCATGCCTTTCAGCGCATTCATGAATTGGGAATAAGACAGACCGACTTCGCGCACGGCGGCGTTGATTCGGATAATCCATAGGCTTCGAAATTCGCGCTTTTTAACCTTGCGGTCGCGGTAGGCGTACTGGCCCGCTTTCTCGACCTTTTCGCGCGCCGCGCGGATGGTCGTAGAGTGGCGTCCGCGATAGCCTTTGGCTTTTTCAAGGACTTTCTTATGGGTTTTTTTGGATATAGTTCCGCGTTTTACACGTGCCATTTTAGTTCTCCTTTATAGTCCGTACGGAGCCATTTTCTTGATATGGCTCTCGTGAGATTTATCCAAGATCTGCCCGTGACGGCAGGCGGCCAGCGCACGTTTGGTGCGTTTGCCCTTGAAGTGGTTTCTATTGCAGGAGGCGGCTTTGATTTTACCCGTAGCCGTCGCGCGGAAGCGTTTTTTAACGGCCGATTTTGTTTTCAGTTTTGGCATATTTTATCCTTTTTTACTGTCCTTGGGGCAATGCTGGGCCCATGGGGATCGGCCCTATTATGACCTGAATTTTTCAAAAGTCAATGACAAAAAATCCCGGCAAGGTTTTTCGTTTGCGGTCTAGATCGTCCACTACGCTTCGGAAAACGAACCCTTGCGGAGGCATTACAGTCCAGGCGCGGGTTCGTTTTCCTTGGTATTGAACGAT